>SDBT01004778.1_pt1 | contig 22906 bp, 57 predicted proteins | sample 2277101 | NCBI WGS metagenome assembly SDBT01 (sample SAMN10404973, study PRJNA504765) | marine sediment metagenome | isolation source: marine sediment core GS10_PC15, 103 cmbsf | place: Arctic Ocean: Southern Knipovich Ridge | collected 2010 | reverse complement strand
CAGTGATAAGACTTGCCATATTTAAACCTCTTGAGTATTTGTTGTTTAAATACTATAGTGTAGGATGTATAATATTAAGGGGATAGCATCCGTAGCAGCAATATTATTGATACAAGAGGTGACCCATGACTGAGAAGAAACGAGTTAATAAGAGTGTAGTTTTTACGGAAACTGAAAGTAGAACTGTTCAGAATGTGCAAGCGTGGCATGGCACAAACTTTTCAGAAACTACGATTAGTTTATTCACGGCTGAAGAAGCCAGAATAGAAAAGATGAAGACTGATAGAACTGGGAGGGAAGATCGGGGCGCGAAGTGATTATCAAATGCGATAAGTGCGGTACGGTGGGGATGAAAATCAGAAAACTAGCAGAAAACGAACCACAAGAGATAATGATGTCAGAACTCGGATCGGTTATATTTGCTAAGACTTCAAGCGGAACATGGTTCTATTGCGAATGCCTTCACTGCAACTACAAAGTTAAGTGGTACGAATCTTAAGTCTCTCGAACGACTTCAATCCAATAATTACAACTGTTGCAAGAATAAGTTAGAGTGTAAGTTCTCTTCACTGGGTCTTTCTTTAGATAATCTTCAAACTCATCGAGCCCAACTTTTTCAATCTCTGGCTCAACATTATCAATCTTCATATCGACGCCGGTGTTCTTGCACTTCGGGCAAAATAGTTCATAGCCTATCATTTATTCCTCCTCTTAAATAATGTTCCCACCTTGAATGAATTTTCTACCCTTTAAGCTAGATAGCTCTTCCTCTTTAAGCCAACATGCATAGGTAATATCGTTTTTATAACGGTCTTCTAAAGCTTTGTAATAGACTTCAATCCCATCTTCATCTTCTATTGTTTTGATAGACTTAATAATTCCTTCTTCATTATATACATCGATGCTAACTCGTTCGCCAAGCTTAAATTTATTCATTCTTTTTCTCCACTATTAAATCGCCATCTAACCACATTCGGTTTGCTAGTTGTTGCAGTTCTTCAAAGTTATCTGCTTCACCTCGCCAGCTTTGAGCTTTCCATTTGTTCTCAATTAACTGTAATTCATAAAGCTTTCGACTATCACCACAATAGTCATATATCTCAAAATGACAATTTTCAACAACATGCCTTGGTCCAACAGAAGCGCGAACCATATGAGAGCGAAGAATACAATATTGAGAGTCACCTAACATTGGACCGCTCCATTTGAGTTCCTTTTCTCTAGTCCTTCGAATATGCTTCTCTTCCTCAGTCTCTGGTTCAAATTGAATAATATTAATAAGCTCTTGTGCTTGTTTAGTAAGTTGGTATGGGTTCATTTGTCCCTCATTAAAGCTTCTCTAATACTTAAAAACGCTTCATCAGTACTCATCATATCTTCATTTGCAGTTAAGTTTCTACCAAGACGAGAACCTCTCTCACGTATTGAAGCAACTACCTTTTCTTTTCTCTTAAATAATGGACTATTAATATATTCTTTAAATCTTGGAATAGCATTAAGAACATCCTCACGAAAGGCTTCATTAGTAAAAGCATAATTATTCATTTATCCCTCCTCTTAGTTTCTGAAACATCTCTCTAACTGTCGATCCATTCCTACGAAGCACAGAAAGCTTTTTATCTAAGTCTATATCACGCCTGCACTTAGAGCTGATTACTTTTTGCATTCGGTTCTCGATGTCGCCGTTCTTCCAGAGCCATTCGACTTGACTAGGAAACAACATATCCATAAAGCCGCCTAACTCTCCCGTCTTGGTATTCATAAATTGATCATCGCTAATCTCTGCCCATTGTTCATAAATACCTCTTGGCCTTTGGAATCCATAAACTCTTCTACCTGAAATAATCAGATCAATTCCAACCTTATCACCTGACTCTACACCTTTCAACACAGAACTCATATCAACGGTATAAGTATCCTCGCTCTCCGAAATCGGGCCATAAGTAGATGTCAATTCTATTTCGCCAATCTCCTTTGGTGGGTTTTCCCAAACAGATGCAATGCTTACTTCTTCAGACACTTCCTCACCTCTAAAAATTGTTCCTCAATACTCATCATCTCTGGGTTTGCAGTTAAGTTTCCACCAAAGCGAGAGCCTCTTTCACGTATTGAAGCAATTACTTTTTCTTTTCGCTTGTATATTGGTGACTCAATGTATTTCTTAAATCTTGGAATAGAGGCAAGCATATCTTTACGAAAAGCTGCATCAGTAAAAGCATAATTATCCGGCTCAACAATATTCGACAGATCACCAGGAGTAGCCATTATTTACCTTCTCTTTTTTTCTTCCCATTCATATATTATTTCTTTAACTGTTTCACAGAGCCTTTCACCATCAAATCCTTTTGGATAATGAATAGTGACCTTCCTATTTGATACAGTAATATCTAATGACCAGCCATATTCATCCATGCACTCATATTTTTCTTGAAGAGTATATTGTGTCATCAATCCTCCTTCTCAATATCAATTAACTCGGCACCCCAAGACGCGAACTTAAGTCTCTCTTCCTCTGTCCACTGAGTAGGTTTTCTACCCTCAAGATCTCTCATCAACTCAACATCTTCTCTTGATGCGATAAAGTATTGACCCACCTTTTTCCGGTTCAGCATTGCCTCAATTACTGCAACCCTTCGTTTATGCTTATTACTTCCGAGTGGATGCGAAGCACCCATAGATAACTCGAACTCGATACACAAGTTCATTTCTCTTTTCAATGCTGATGAACGATGCAAGGCGTTATTGATCTCTTCATCAGTAGTTAAGTAATTACACTTTCTATAGCGTTTGAGTTCGCGCAGTAAGTCGCCTAAGTTTTGTGCCATGATTACCTCTTGAGTCCATAGTCTTTACCTTTTATCTTAGCCATTCGGCCATCGGAATGATGCCAAACAACGCCTTCAATATCTAAGTCGTCAAGCTTTAATTCAAGCCAATCAAAGTCTGGATGTTCACCTTCGTTAATATTATCATAAATGCGTGACTCTTCATGTTGACCATGCTCAAGAAGTACATATATTTCCATATGTTCAGGATTGCCTTGTATCTTAGAACCAAGAAGTTCATAGGTTCCGTTTTTTGGAATAGTACCTGAGTTATGGTTTTCTTGCACAAGAAGCCATGCTTTCTTGTGATACTTATTTTCAGGATCATCAAAGTCAACCTTTATCCAGCCAACTTTTTTACCAGTGTTCTGGTCCTCTTCAACAAGAATAAAGCCAGAGGGTTCCCTTTTATCCTTCTTAACTTCTCGGCGTTTATAAAGAATGCCATCCTCTATCTTGCAGCAAGTGCCATCCCACTTTCGAGTTGGAGTCCCTTCGCCATCAAGAACCCATTGGCAAACTGGATTGACTTCATTGATAACGCGATGCGTTTCCTCATCACGCTTAAATAGTGTTGGTATCTTTTTCATTTGGTATTCCTCCCATTAGAATTTACTCCCTAACCTGAATTTCGCGCCAGCTAATCGACATCTTAAAATTGAGTGAAAACAATGACTCTGACCGATAGCATAAAACTATCTCATCTGAACCCGAAACAATGATAGAGCCTTTTATATCAACTTCAGTTTCGTCAGTAGATTGGTTCCCTTCAGCGTGACCGCCATCGAGATCAATTTGATCTGTTACCTGTTCAAGGAATCCCCCAAGAGCGGTTTGCATAATGGTATTATCTTTATCCGCATAGGTAAATGTTCCTGCAACCGTTGGGTTCTCTACAAGGGACCATTCATATTCATGAATATTGGCATCATCCGCTGTAACTTCCAACATAGTAATGCGTTCAATCTTAGCAAATGAGTGCTTGTCACGATCAGCTACCTTTAGCCTTAGACCGATTCCAGCCGTTAGGGTGCCAACATTACCAGCAACAGAAGTCGTTCCGGCAGATAAATATCTCATCCTGCCAATGTCTAAACGATGAATATTGAGTCCCATTGTTAAGCCTCCAATGCAACAAGTATCTTTTCGAGTAGCAAGTTCATTTCAGCATAAGCTAGTGGAATTACCAAAGTTAGGCAACTCACACGTTGTGGATCGTCTGCTTGCCATGCGTCAGAGTGTACAAGCATCTCATCTAATTTAGCTTTTATCTCGGCTTCTGTTGGAAGTGCCATCTAATTCTCCTTAACTAGTGGTATTTCAACCTTTGGACCTATAATGAGTTCAGCATTATTAGCTATGACATTACTTGAGACATTTAACAACGTCCGTCTAAAGAATGGCTCTTCGCCAGTGACGACACAAATTGTAGTCCACTCTTTTTCGACTTTGTTTCTTGCCCAGTATGCGCCTACGCTTATTTTGTCTGCCATTGTTTTAGCATCCTTTCTATCCAGTATTTTGAGATCACGTAAGTCTGCCGATATTGCCTTCTGATGGCTTCTATCCGTTCTTCACTCATACCCATTCTCCCGCCAATGTTCGTGTGCTGCTAATTTGGCTTGATCGATGTCTTTAAATCCAACCTTATTCCAATAATACTTTTCGTATTTAATCCTAACACTCGCAGGCTTAAACGTCATATCATTGAAAGTCAACTGTATTTTGTCTTTTACAATCATAATTCCATATCGAAACTTTTTAGTTCGTGCGAAAATTATTGCTGTATCCTCTGGGAATACATTAAATGGATTTATAGAGTCCTCCCACTCTAGCTCCGGTTCTCTTGACCTCCGAATATGCTTCTCTTCAGCAGTCTCAATCTCACTCACTCTAAATTCCCTCCACGAAACAAAAAGCTATCCCCAGTATCTGCATCATCTTCAAACTCGGTTTGCCCATCGATTAAACGCCGAGCACGTTGGTCACGGGTTAGGAACCCATCAGCTAATTCCTTTTCTTTACCTCTCATCCTATTCAAATGCATCGTATCAATCCCATCATAGCCAAAACCGTATTCAGAGCGGTTGAGTAAAATGATAGCAGCATAAGCAGCGCAATCTTCTTGGTCATCCTTACCACCTTCTTCGCCAGTAAATGCAATAATCTCATCCTCGAAAGCGGAAAGCCAAGCGCCACCAACAACATGATAAACATTGAATTGTTGGTATTGCTCTTGAAGTGGTATCCCTCTAATACGTTTAGACTTATCAGCCTTTAGTGGAACGAGTTCAAACCCTTCCTTCATCTTTCTTGATTGTTGGATTGCAATTGTACCAGCACCCATGTCTTCAACAAAGTTCTTCCTGATATAGGATACACTTTTTCCGTTTATTGTCCTAGAATGTTTTGCCCTCTGCTCACAAATAACTCGGAAAGTATCGGCACCTTCAATATGCTCTCGATAGCAATCAACAAATATTAGCTCTAAGTTAGGGCCGATAGCCACGGTTAACGTAACATGATAATCATTGTGCTGGCCATCCTTTAAGTTGGTATCAGTGACCTGAAAAAAGATGCAGCGCTTCTTTTCTATTGTCCAGTTGAGTTCTCCTCTAACGTCTGACAAGTAAAAGTTATGCTGGTCTTGCTTACAGTAGCTGAAATACTTTCGTCCGAACATCTTACCCAGTTCACTTCCTGGGTTGCCTTGCCAAAGTGCTTCAAAATGGAAAGGGTTGATTGATGCTCGTTTTGCTCTGTACTGATCCGCAGTGAACCTATCGGGACAAATAGACTCGCCAACTTTTCTTCCAAGTGGGTCATCTTTATAGTTCTCCTCTGTAGTTAGTGCTGGAAAATTGTATAACTTAAATCTAATTGCGTCGGGTGACTTCTCTTGTCGGTCCAATAATGTTCCAATCAAATCGTTCTGGTTCCACCTAGTCATTATGATAATAAACAAAGTTTGCTGTTGCATTCGGGAAAAGACCGAAGTATCGAACCATTTGACCACCTTTTCTAATTGCCGTGGATTATAAGCTTCCTCCTCGCTAGAATAAAGGTCATCGATTATTACTAACCACCCGCTGCGGCCCGGAATTGCTGTCCCTTTTCCAGCACACATCATGAAGCCACCTTCAGTAGTGTACCAGCGTGACTTCTTTTTAGTGTGCTGATTTACGCCGAAGGTTAAATGCTCTTCATTGTATAAACAAAAGTCTCTTGCAGCCCAAGTATAATCCTCTGATAAGCTATGAGTATGCGAAATGTATAGCACGCTACGCTCAGGGAACATGTTGAGATACCATGGCGCAACAGCTTTGCCAATTAGGAATGATTTACCCGTTTGTGGTGGAGCCGTTATTATTGGATGCTCGATATTATCGGGATCAGCTTCAGCACGGTCAACTGCTTCTTTTATGATGTCGCCATACATGCGCTGATGCTTGTAGCGTTTCCACTTCGGAATAAGCTTGTTAGCAAACTCCTCTGGATGAAGTGTCCAGTTCAAGTCTTGGCCAAACTTCTCATTGGCTTCTTTGATAATTGCTTCGTAAGAGAACCCACGCCTACGCTGACGTTCGATAAAGTATCTGATGTCGTCTTGCTGGTAAGCTTGGAAGCGTTTGAGGTCTAGGGTTGAGAAGTTGCGTTGAGACATTTATTCGTATCCGTTTTCTCTCCAATGTTCATGAGCTGCGTGTTTAGCTTCTGCCATATATCTAAACTCACCAATTTGAATTCTTTTATCTAAAATACCTTTTCCATACTTTTCAATTGATAAAATATTATTAAGTTTAGTATGGATAATATTATATTCTTTTCTTTGGCTAAAAAGTTTATTGTTTGCTCTTGCATAGAGTGACCAACTAACGAAGTAACGCCACTTTAATTCAGGTTCTCTCGTTCTTCTCTTCTCTCGCTCTAATAATGCCAATCTATCTTCTTCAAGCATATCCTTTCCCCCTCCAGTGCTCCATTGCATAATGCTTGGTGATGTCTATATCATCGAAAGTTTTATTCCAATAATGCTCTTTGTGCTTAATTCGTTCTCTTGCTGGTTTAAACGAAACATCGTTGTAAGTTAACTGAAACAATTTATCATCTACAGACATAATATTATAATGACTTTTTTTCGATCTTGCTTTTAGCATTAGCACTTCCTGACCAAACCGAATAAGAGGTGTATGATCTACACTCCACTTAAGCTCCGGCTCACGCGACCTCCGAATATGTTTTTCCTCTTCAGTTTCTATTTCCACACTACCCCTCCTGTAAATCATAACTAGATTGAACAGTATGAGTAACATCAGCATATTCCTTATTGAGTTGTTTGCATTTTACGTAAGCTGCCGTAAAGCTTTTGTATCTGAATGCTGCGCTAGTCCGATAGCCAAAAGCTTTTATCGTTCGATGAGTGAATATGATGCGGAACTTTTCTTTGCTCATCTTTCTACCTACAAAAAAAGCCTGCATACGAGTACAAGCTTTTTTAGAACAATCCAAACCAAAAGAAAGAGGTGGAGCTTTATTTTGTTTTAATCTATATCATCGCTTTCGCGAAGCACAGGTACCCGGAAAAACTCCAAATTCGGATCTGATTGTGAGCGTTGGATTCGAACCAACATTAAGAGGTCTATGCTTCCTCCTGAATTACCGTTATCCTACCTCACAATTATCAACTATTCTCCATGGTGGCAAATGTTCATTCTCATATTCTTCGATAAGACCACCGATTAAATTCATAAACGATGCAAGTTCATGATCTTCATCACAGCCAACAATATCAATTAGTTTATCTAATCGTTTTTGAAGAGCATCGTATTCTTTTTCCGATTGAGGATATAACAAATCTACTGACAAGACATCATACTTAGATATTTTCTCTGTCACCTAACTCTCCTCATTAATAGCCTTAAGTTCCGCAAGTACTTTTTCCATAAGTTGTTCGCCAGCATTAGGAGTAAGCGCTTTCATTGCGGTTCCTGCGTCACCAACAAGCTTAGTCAGTTTCGACAATTCGGTTAGATGCTTCCTGGTATATTTCATCCCCTTACTATCGGGGCCATTCATATCTAAAGTGGATAATGTTTCCCGATGAGAGTTTAAAGCCTTGCTTGCTATGTCGATAGCAATCAGACCACTAACAATTGAGCGAAGCGAGGCTTTGGCTAATTCATCGGCTGTTTTGTGGAACAGAGTTTCGTCTAAACGCCGATTAAATCGCTCACGTTTAGAGCGCCATTCCTTACGTGTGTACCACGTCTTAACGGTACCCAAGGGAACTTCTAAATCCTCTGCTATTTCATGCAGTACTTCGCCTCTAACGAAGCGCCTCTCGGCGGTCTTGACTCTAGGATCTATTGTTAATCCGGCTGGCATGCGTATATCTTCATATAAAGTCTATTGTATCTACATCTTAGCGGCATACGTTCCGCTCACATACTCATAACCCACATACTACCGTAGCAAACAAAGACAAGAATTACAAATGCTAATATTGCAATTCCAACATGAGCAACGATTGTATCAAGGTTATTAAAAACATTCCATAAGAATTCATCTAGTCTAGTCCACATGATAATTCCAAACAGTAGAGACAAATCCTCCCATCAATTAGGCTACCACAATTAGGACAGAATTTCATTTTTCAGTTCTTCTTTCTCTAACTCCCGCTTGTCTGCCACCATCGTGCATTCTTCCGAACAGTATATCTTTCCGATATTCTTTTTATCGTCTGCATAATATAAGAAATAAGAGTCACCGATAAATTTTCTTTTACACTCATCACATTTCTTTATTGGAATATAAACAGAAGCGCCATCTGAAACGGCAAACTTAGCCAAGAGTTCTTGAATAGTAAAATGCTCGCTTCGGTCTATCTTGCCCTGAAGTTGCCAAGCAAGGGCTTCAAAGCTTTGTCTGATAATATCATCTGGCACTTCATCAATCGGCATCAAGTCTTTTTTGTATTTCTTTTTGATATATTTGGTACTCATCTCTTACTCAACTCACGATCTCTCATCTTTACAGTTCGTTCGAGTTCGGCTTGCTCATCCCACTCCTTAGTAGTCACTTTTATTTCGATGTCCTTGTATGCAACTGTTTTCCTTATGCCATCAATCAGAAGAGTAAAAACTGGCTCCCGCTCTTCGTTTGACTTTACTGCATCGAGACAAACGATAACGCCGAACTCACCTTTTCTAGTTTTGACATAATCTTTATTGTGTAGGGTAGTCAAATTGAAAACCACCATGCTACGTTTTCAATAACTATCCTGCGCTCGTTCTCTCTAGGCTTCTCAATCGGCCTAAACGAATCGTCAATTTCTAAGAATCTCATTTCGCTTTTTTTGCCTGTTGTGGTGCAGATGAGGTATATTCCTTGATCCTTCGGCTTTGCTGGTTGACACTCTTTAACCCTTACATATAAATCCTCACCTTCTGTGTGGCTTAACCTTTCCTCAAGTGACATCATTTATTCCTCTCATTCATCTTCTCAAGTTCCTGCCGAATAAGTCTAAGCTCTTCAGCGATTAGTAATTGTGCAGACAACACAGAGTAATCAGTTCTTTTTCGATATTCTCTATAGTCATCATAAATCTCACGCTTAAGAATTGGAAGTTCAACTTGTTGGGTTTGGGCCTGGGTATTAGGGAAAAAAGAATTAACTATTCCCATTCCTATCATAATCCCAATAACGAAGCAGAAGAAAATCCATAGCTTATCACATAATGGGTTTCCTTTTATTTCTACCAATCCCAAGTTCTCCTCCTCTTATAATTCCTTTTCGAGTTATCAAGTCTCGGCTCTGCTGGCGTGAATTGGTTCATAATTATAGCATAGAGATCAGCATTAACATCAGATATGCCGCAGGAAGTCAGGTCTTTAAAGTAGTAGCTAATGATTTTACCAGCAAGTGCTTGAGCTTTCAACTCTAATTCATCCTGAGAGATAATGAGTAGTCGTCTAGTATTGGGCATCGGTTTATTTCTGTATTTACCAAGCATACAGCCCACCTTTTTCCTCCCAAGAATATTGAAATGTCCGGTTTACGTCCTCACTACGAACATTTTAAAGTTAAAACTTCATCTGTATCTTAAGCTACTTGACAATTTATTTCAATATGATAGTTTAAATTGATACTTTTTAGTGAGCCACGTTTTAGGGATACCATGGAAAGTTCTTAAACTCAGTTGGCAGCTAAAGCGTTATCACCCCGTTTAAGTGAGGTAGGGCTCCACCCAACTAGTGTAACCTGAACCAGCCTCACTTAGACTCCCTCCTCAATTCTTTCTGTAGCTAGCCATTTTAAGTACCACTGTTGGCAACAATTCATTGCCTCTTGCTCTGTCTCTTTAATTTCTTTCAACAACCAATAAGTTTGATATTTTTCACTATCCCAATACGGCATAGTTACTCCACCAAGCTGTTTGTGCGCACCAGCTTTCCACGTTTTTTTATCATCGTTTAAAAAACAAACAATAATTATTTTATCCTCAACCCAGAAATCCATAAATGGTCCGGTCCATCCATCATCCCACTCAATAGCATGCTCACCCAGTCGATGCTCTGCAATCACATCAGCGTAATGATCAACGAAGTCTTTAATCACAGTTCGCACCACCATTCGACATCGTTTTCTAAAAAGTCAACTAAGCAATCACTATAACTATCTTCATCATAGGACCACATCTGAAATACCCTTTTTATGGAGTTCCATTCACAAAAAATAGGCTCGCTATCAGTTTTATATTTCACCATTTTCCGGCTGTTATTTCCTGGCATCTCTGGCGGAAACCTCTTCACCCGCCTAAAGATCGGATCATCAGCCCCACGCCTAGCAAGCTCAACAATAATCCGGTCAGCAATCCGAATAAGTTCTAAGGAGTCTGTGTTCTCAATCTGGTGGTTGTTCATCCATTAGCTCCAGGTATTGTTTTCTAGTTAGCAGGTGTCCAGTTTCAGCAAACCGTTTAAACTTCGGCAATGCTTTTTTAAGTTGTTCCTGCGAGATAGTAGTTGACATGCCGTGGTCACCAATAATAGTGAGCCAACCATCGTGCTCGATAAGGCCACCAGGTTCTTTCTCATCTCTGAGCTGAATGTCAGAAAACGAGCCACAATGTTTGCAGTATTTCATTTGTTACACCTCATGATATTCATAATATTCACAATCTTTAGCATTTTTATTAAACTCAATTAAGTGACTTGCTTTTAATTTTCCTTCATCTGTTTTCGCTATTTCATAATAATAAGAACGGGCAAATCCATTTTGCATATCGCACTCAAATCTAATATTTACTTTCGGCACCTCAATACCAAATTCCCATGCACTTATTGCAAACTTTTTACATTCAGTACACTTTCTTCCAATATCACGTTCACGCCGAAGATAATTCTCAATCTCCTCATCAGTCATCATCTCAATAGGCTTTCCGCTCATAAGATCCATCCTCCTTTCGGACCATCCATGAGAGTTCGAGGTAGCAGGTTATCTCTTTATCTGAAACATAGCTATTAAAAATATGAAGAAACCACGGAGCCCCATCATCACGTTCATCAAGACTTCTGTATGCTTGGCTAATTTCATCCTTATCATTAACAATTAAACATTCGACAGAAGTTTCTTCATCAACTTGACTCGCTGGACTCAACTGTGGCAACCCATCCTTTTCAATAGTTTTCCAAACCCCAAAGAAATACTCAGATTGCATATCATGCCGGTTCAAAACATTAAGCGCATGTTGCACTTCTTCATTTGCCAAGATCATAAGGGTTCCTCAAGAATTGGTCTTCATATCTGGTATTCCAAGCGGTAATTAGTTCATTCAAAGTATGACGTTCCATCCTTACGTGACATTTTGGACACTCAAGATACCAGTATTTTTGATTAAGAAACCACTTTGGACTAATTTTTACATTCGAATCATCTATCGGACAAGTTCTAGCTTTGCGTTCAGCATCTCTTTTTTTACCCATCTTTATTCTCCGTAGTCATTTTAAAGCAACCATCGCCGAACTCCTCTAACTCTGCATCCTCTGGCAAATTAGAAAACGTGATCGGTCTTGGGTCTTCTTTTCCCAAGGTTAACTCAACAGGATCACCTTCATTTACTACGTCAATAGTAAACGGTCCTGTTATTTCAGACCCACGAAATGCAATTGTTTGCTCTGTATCAGACTCAATCAATACTGTGTTATCATCACGCTCAGTAATTTTAACTCCGGAGCCACCTATCCCCCACGGGTCGCTTCCTTCAGGCCATCGAATGTCTGCTTTTCGATCGAATGGCTTACCCATAATATCAGCAACTTCGCTTGGCTCTAAAACTTTCACCCTCTTCTGCAACTCCTCATACCTATGCTTAAAGTATTCACCAGCTAAGTCAGGATGTAGTATGACTTTAGCTCTAAGAAACTTATAAAAAAAGTGAGTACTTGGAAAAACAAAATGATCGTGTCTTTTAGAGAACACCCAAATAACAGCTAATTCTTGAAAGGTTGGCCCAAATTGTTTTTTCATCTCACCATTTTTATCCCATGTCTCAAGAAATTCATCTACAACAGCTTCAATAAAAGCAACATCCTCAAACATAGCCTCAAAAGCCTGCCAATCATAGCCACTTCGGCGCTTTTCATCTTCGTTCATTCTTTATCTCCAAAAGGTTTAAGAGGCTCCCCTTTTTTAAATGCATCAATCGCACTATTCCATCCTCCTTTATAACCATTTTTAGCTGAAGCCAACATTAAGTCAGCTAGCGCTTTATCAAACTTCTTTTGGTCTTGAAACTTAAACGCAACGCTAACTTCTATTATTCCATCAGTCATCTCTGGCGAAACATCAGTCATTTTATTCATTACTTCCTCCTACCAACAGTTCGCGGCGCTTCAAACCCAGTAGGCCACTTACCTTTATCACGGCATTCTTGTAGGTCCATAATAGAGAACGCGAGTTGAACAGCAGTTTTTTCAATCAGGCTCTGATTTATTTGCCAAACTCCAACCCGATAAGGAAACTGTTTCTCAACAGCAACGAGCCAAGCTTCTGGCCAATTATCTTCAGCACTTCCACTTCGAGTCATAGCATAGAATGTAAGTTGTTCGATATAGTTGTATAGCCACATATCAGTCTCGAATTCATCGAGGTTCTTACAGGTTTTTAAGTCAGCAATAATCTCAGGATCCTCTTTCCAGTAATCAACTCTAATCTGGCATGGCTCATTCTGAATTTTAGTGCGAAAGATGACTTCAGCTTGTCCACCACTTAATAACTCGTTTGCTTTCGGGTGGTTACGTACCGACTCATTCATAAGCTTTATTAGGTCTAGGTCTTCTGCTCTAAGTATTGGTTTCTCACACTCAGCAGCAAACTCTTTAAACTTATTAGTCATCGGGCCATATTCTTTATCGGTTTTTGGATTTACTGGGCCCCCGACTTGGTAGGTTTCATCTAAAACATCTTGCCCTTCAAGAACAAGAGTATGAATAGCATGTCCCTTGTAATAATATTCTTTATCTTTCCTTGTAATCTCTCCGGTCTTCTTCATGTGGTAGACTAGTGGGCATTTCCTAAAGTCAATTAGCGCATGAGAGCTTAAGTATTCCTTTGACTTTTCTAGGTAAGTCTCGAATGGTTCCTTAATAAATTTCTTGGTATCGATCATGGTTTGTTCCTTTTTAACTTTGGTCATCATCTAATTTTCCAATCACTGTGAAAACAACACAGTCATGCTTAACCTGTCTAGTTATCTCCTTGTAACGCTCATTCTTAATGATGTTTAATAAATGTTGTAATGGCATATCTGTTGGAATAACTTCAAGTTCCTTGTAAATTTCACTCAAGTTTATCACCACCACCTCGTCCCCTTGCCGCCGAAACTCATCTTCAACTCCCTTTGGGGTTAGCATTACGTATTTACCTCTATTACAGTTCCTTGCATAGATGTATGAGTTTGAATATGGTTTTCAAATCGTGGAGTGTACATGGCATTAGCATCACCCGGAACCCATCTTTGCATACGTAAGCGACTATAGAGCACAGAGAATTCTTTACCGAATTTTGCATAAGCAATCTGTTCGCTAACCCAGACCCCAAACCACACCAGAAGAAAAAACAGATGCACCATTAAACACCTCCAAATTGTTTAGGGGTTAACATTATTTATCACCGGTTCTCTATCAAAAACAAAATACAACTCAACACAATCTTGAGTCTTTGTTGAGTAGTGATACTTCACAGCTATTTTACAATCCCTATCTTTATCAGCCTTTGCTTTTAAAGCATCCACCAAAAGCTTAGGAATGTCGTTCTCATTTACTACTAGCATTAGACCCCCTATGGTAGTGTTACTTGTTTATAGATTAGCACTATTTATCACCAGCATTCTCGGATATATATTTATTTAAAATTCGACTAACGTGGTTTCGGTCAAGACTATTCAAAAGGTCAACAAGTTGCAATTTCCTTTGAACTACCCTTTTTGCATAAAAGCTTTTATACGATGTTAGTTTTTCGATAGAGACACAGATTTCAAAACCAAAAACCAGATCACCAGCTTGATATACTTTATCGTTTTTATTTTCTGTCACCATTAAGCACCTCCATCAACAAACTTAATAACCACAACTAAGAGAAGATACATCACAACCCACAAGAAGATTGAGAATATTAGGTATTTGGTATCCCAGTTATCTTTGAAATCAACAGTTCCCTTTTTTAGGAACTTCATTTATACTGCTCCAATCTAAATTCCACCGACAGGTGGTGTTTACTAGGAAAAAAGCGCAGAGGCTCGGCACAGTGTCGGGCCTTTTCGTTTTACTTCTTAATCTTATTTTTGTAAGAAGTGTCGAACCTGTCTTCACCATCAACTAAACATTTAGCAAAAGTTGTGATAATTAACCTATCGTTAACGCCAGCTTTTCTAAACTTAAGAATTAGCTTTCTAGCCTTATTGATTAACTCTAGCGGTATCTTCTTCGCTGCTTCTTCATCCCCAGGTTCAAAGCCTTTAATTTGTAGGTCATCCATCATTCCTCCTTCTCAGGCAACACAACATCAAGCAAGTTATAGAGCGCATGAGCCTGGTCAATATTTAAGAAAATTCGTTGAGTGGGTCCACCAGTAATTAACTTCTTAAGCGAAACAGAGACATCGCCATTCTCATCTCTGCTACCTTCAACAGTTAAGCCAACATCCTCGAATTCAAAATATCCTTCAGCTTTTTGCATTCTTCTCCTCCTTTTCAATTTGTTTCATAACCTTTTTACTTTCCTTCCATTCCTTTTCCCACATGCAATATCTGCAATTCCCTTTACTCATAAAGTTAACCTTTGGCTTAATCGTATCTCCACAGGTTTTGCATATTCTAGCCATCGAACTCTCCTTTCTTGCATCTTTCGACTGCTCTTTTATGTCCGGCAGCAGCCTCATCCCAAGTAGAGTAGCGCTCTTGATATACATCACCATCTGGCGAGTCGGGATCACGATCAAATACCATAGTCTCGAAATGCTGATCGTGGTTTAAGCCATGAGGAGTTGGCAAAAATACAGTTGAAATCCAGAAGTCTCCAACATTCTCTTGCGAAACGATCCGTTGATCGGAATTTTCATAGAGTACGGCCATCTGCTGGCTAGTGCATGGTATGACTTTTTTGCCAGCAAGTCTGTTATACATTGAGTGTATCTGGTGTTCCATCGGAGTCCTTTCTAAGATTGAGTGTTTTCCAAGTGGGGGAATTTATGTACATTTATACTTTTAAGCGCATGTTTTTGCTTTTTATTTAATTGGATACATCTTCCCTGCATTGGCTGCATATTACGAACAAGCCGAAGTTTTCAAATTGATTGGTTTGCTTCTCACACCAATCGCAAAACTCATATGGTAATGCGACCATCAGTCCTCCTTTAATAATCAAATCCGCAATAATGGCGTACCAATCTTGCCACACTAATATGCATCAATTTTGCACGTTTCCTTAAATCATTTAGATCGGAGTTTTTCATCCTAAGGTGAAGCCTTCCGTTTGAAACAGTCTCTTTCCCAATACTAGGTCTTCCTCTTCTCCTTGGTAACTTGTTCTTCATTTGGTTCCTTTCTAAGATCGAGTGTTTGGTCGGTGGCAAAATTTATGTATGTTTATTCTTTTTACCATTTGCTTTTAGCAATGTTGTATTCTCTTCTCTTTTTATTGAACATGTCTCTATAGTATTTCTCATGTTGAATCATCCTAAGAATATCGCAAAGAGATCTTATCCCTCCCATAATTTGGCCGTGTGCTATTACTGAAAACGCAGTTTCAAATTTTCTCAACTCTTCTTCGTGAAATTTATTAGCTTCCTTTTCAATTGCTGTTGGAGTAAATTTTTGATATTTTTGATATTTATCAGCTAACCATTTTCCAATAATAGAAGGCGCTGAAATAAGGCCACATGCAGCAAGTTGTAGAGCAGGACAGTCATGGCCTAGTTCTTTTGCCTCATCATCCATTATTTGGTCAATCATTCCTACAAGTGGAACCTGCATCTCTTCAATTTCTTCTGCTGTATAGCCGTCTTCAAATTCTTCAATTCTGATAATTTTCATGGTTAATTCCTCCCATTTTAGTTATCACCCATTTAAACGCCCATATTTGCGTTTTAAGGCCCTTGTTTAGCTTGTTAGTTAATAGTATTAAAAAATTGTCCATCCACTGTTCTGTTTCAATTCTAACCACTCACGGTCAAATTTATGCTTATCCATCAAACCTTGTCGATGTTGTCCAATAAATTTCCTAATCCTTCTATTCACTCTATTTCTACAGCTATTTCTTTGCCTTTTCTCAAATATGTATGTCCCTTGGTACTCATACCACCAGCTTTTTATGTAATTATGTCCAAAAATTACCTTTATTCTAAATTCATCAATACTCCTTTTTAGGAGTACAAAGAAATCACCGACATCATGATCGCCATGCTCAATTACTTTTATGCCTTTTTCTTTTTTAAAACACTTCAATATATATTCGAATTCATCTCTATCGCTTAGATGCATTTTTACTTTTTCCCTTCTTTCACACTTTTCTTCTTATTCCAACTAGGTGACTTACATTTTGGACAGTATATCGGGGCATCAATTCTCTTGACCCAAACGTGCCTGCACCTAGTACAATTAAGCTTTTCCATAGTTTTCTCCAATCGGTATAATCTTACTATGATAATAACAAAATGTCAAGGGGAAAATAGGGGTTTTAAAGTTCACAAATTCTCTCGTACACAGAAGCATGTAGAGCTACCCCCGTGCGTGAACTATGTGAACTATGGGTGTACTCTATATATAGTGTACTACTACTACTACACTTATGTATATGTATAGTTCTCATCTTTATTCCCATAAAGTTACCCATCCTTCACATTTCGCCTAATCGTGTAAAATTTACCAGTTCGCCCCGTAGTACTCTTTTCATTGACTTCCAGCTCACCAGACTCAATCATAGTCGAAATTAGCCTATAGAAGTTTTTGCTGTCCATTCGCATTTTTCTTAGCAAAAACGAGTGAGAAACCTCTTTTTTCGTGCTTTTTTTGATGTTTTTCAGCACTTTTTGAACCTCAGAATGGAACTCATTATCCGAAACATTATGTTTCACATTGTAAAGCATTCTCCTTGCTTGAAAAAAGGAGAATTTACTTGCCCATTTAGCTCCTTTCACGCTTACTATAGGGTTTACATGGTTTTCACTTATTGCATAGACAAGGGCCAACTTAAGAGTATGCTCATTTACTCTTCCCCAAACGGTAGTTGCACAACTATTGTCTTCTACTTTTGAGTATTCCTCATCGACTTCTTCCCAAGAGTCATCCAATATTTTTTTTGCTTCTTCTGTAGAATTTACAACTTTAGTTGTTGGGTTCAGGTGACTTAAGTTTCCTTTGCCTGCTTTCTTCTTTTTCCAGTATTCAGAGACTTTCAGGATATTCTTTGGAACTTCTCTGTGAGGTGTTCTTTGTCCTCTGCCCCGCTTACCGGTTTCGATAGTAATAAACCTAGCAAAGAACCCATTAGTGAGCATCTTCTCGCTTAGCGCATTATGGTAATGTTGAGGAATAGCAGTCCCGAATATATTCAAGCACGGCTGATCGATAGCTTCACCTTTTGATCGACCAGCTAACCTTCTCATCGGAAAAACAGAATTTGCTGAAGAGTAAATTTTCAAAAGGACATTCATAATTTGTTCATAACGAGCATCTTTTGATATTTTTATTGCTTGCAGCATCCCATCTATTTCATCAGTTTGGAATATCATATTTTGGCAAACGTAAAGTGCATCTTGAACACCTTCGCTACTTGCGAACAAGTCACCTAAAGAGTTATGAATATTATTCTTATAAAGTATCTCGGCATTTACTTTACGTGGATGGTCTTTACCAGAGGCAGATTGAGCGAGTGCTAACAAGTATAAATTAGTCCTGTTATTTTGTTCATCTCTAACTTTGCGACCACCAAGAAAAGCTTGCAGACTTAAGGCCCCACAAAAGGCAAGAGCTTGGTTAGGATGTGGAGCAGTCTCCATGGTGTGATCCATTAACTCACTTATGAAACCAGGAATTCTGAGCATTTCTATGGGAAGTTCTTCATAGCTCTCCTCTGGTTCTTCAGGCACGTATTCAGGCTCTTTTTTAGCTTCCTTCTTTGCCCTCTCATTCTCAATTAGTTCATCATACTCCCCCTCAATATAAGCTGTTCTTCCTTCGTCCGGTTTAGTTTTACTTGCATGTTTAACAATCTTTTCGATCTCATCGTATTCCATCGGCGGTTCGCATCGACCATCATTTTCAGCTTCGATTGCTGATGCAATTGCACGATAAGAGAACCCGTTTTCACGCATTGTCCATGCCATTTTATGTAATGTTTTTTCGCGTTTACCTTCAGGAATTTTTGTATCAGTGCCGCCAAGATCACCTATCATTGACCTCTTTTTTTCGGCCTCTTTATCTAATTCATTTATCACCCAATCCGGTGGCTCACTCAATTCTGCTGGTCCGACCTCTAATTTTACTACCCACTGATATTTTCCATCAGTGTACTTCTTGTCATTTATAATTGAAGGAAACGCAACGATATATCCATCATCAGTTCTAGTATCTACGTTGCGTTCAGTATTTTTATTATCAAGTTGTTTTATAGTGTTTCGCCATTTTTTTCCTTCTGGTTTCTTATATAAGTAATGATGTCCTTCGCTAGGTGTAACTGCAATAGCATCGCAGTCCATTGGGTGTTTTATCCAATCGGTATTCGTGCCATCGATGTCTATTATTATTAAGTCTTTTGCATGAATGCCAATGTTAGCCTCTGGCCATTTGCGCCACCAGTTTTCTAATTGATCGCAGTTGTTTGTTGCTTTTTTATTCCATTCATCAAAATATGGAGTCTTACGATCCCGTACTAATGGAAAAACTAAGTACCCTAACTCGGCGTATTCTATGGCAGCGCTTAATAGGTTATTCATTGACACCCTTTATCATTTTAGTTCCTTCTTTAATATTTCATATTCGTCTTGTTCGCACCACTCCTTGAAGAGAATAAAGTTTTTTGGGGAGTCTATTATAAGTTTTTTAATTTCAAAGGCAATAAAATATTCTGGTTGCAGTTTACTGATCCTTAAAATAGTACTGTTGCATTAACTCTAATTGTTTAGACTCACAATATCGTTTGAAAATATCTAAGTTCTTTTGAGACTTTAAAACTTTTTTCATGACAAAAATAGAGCCGTAATGGTTCTTTCCTTCAAACGCCCCTTTGTTCTTCATTGCCCAAGAAAAATCCTCACCGATAATTTCTAACGTTGTCTGAAACGGCTTAAACATATTGCAATATTTTATGCGTTCTTCAATATATTCAAATACAACCTCATTTGGAAACAACTGTTGCATTGCTTCTAATGGCGTTGGCTCACTGCCGCTTCTCCTGTTGTGCTTTTGTTCGTCTGTTTCTAACATTCTTCTCCTCTTTAATATATTTGTAGTACCACTTCATAAGCTCTTTGAAACCGTATTCGATGTATGGATCTCTACGGTTAATTAGCCTAATATCACGAAATTGAGTTAAGCCATCAAGCGAGTTCTGGCTATGCCTAAGTTTTTTCAAAATAGTAACCTTTGTTTATGTCCATTAACCTTCAAGCTTAATTGACTCTTTAACCTCATTACCAAACACATCCCACCCTTTAGCCTTTTCTCTTGCGAATAACTCAATCCTCGGCAAGTCTCCAAATAAGTCAACAATCATTTGCCTAACCTTATCCGGTTTTTTAGAATGTCCTTCTATTGGCTCAATAACTACAGATGAAATGTCTTTTCTTTTCACGTATTGATACATATTCCCTTTAGTTGCAAGTAAGCACACCTCGCAATTTTGCCTGGTGTAATAGCCTAGTCCAGTAAACCGATCAATAAAATCTGTTGGCAGGAAGCTCTTTTGTTTTAAATGTTGTCTTGGGTTTGTTTTGATCCAACTAGCAAAAAGAGTTTTTATCTCGAATCCCCAACCCTCTATGATACTTATACACTCTGATATTTTAGGGAATACAACCCAACAAATTAAAGCACAATCATCATCGACAATAGATTTAAAATCAAAGTTTCTAAGATCTTGATCTTTCATAGTTTGATAATGGTTTTGTGCTACGCCTCGACCTTTAGATTTTCGATAACTCCAAGGTGGATCAGCATAGATTATTTTGTATTTTTTCATGCTTCCTCAAAATACTTGTACTCATCACAATCCTTAGCGTTTTTGTCTATCTCGCTTAAATCCTTTGAATAAATTTTGCAATTATACATCATGTCCTTACTGAATTTCGACAATTGACAATAAGCATGGTTAACAATGTTATCAAACGTAGTTATTGCTAGCCATTTACATTCCGTGCATTTAGGCTCCCTATACTCATGCCGCCTAAGAACGTCAAGGGCTTTTTGAACGTCTTGGTCCATTAGTCTTCCTCATGGTATTTGTAGTCTTTGCAGTCTGTGGCGTTTTTATTAAATTTTTGAATATGCTGAACTTCGATGTTATGAATTATTTTTCGCTTTGGACCCATCTCTGCAAACGTTATTTCGTTCATATTTGGATGCTCACATCTCATTTCTATATCTGCACCGAAAGGACTAAGTTCAATCCAGATACATTCAGTACATTTTTTAGATCTATGTCCATTCCGATCAAGGTAGTTTTGTAGTTGATTGAATGTATATTGTTCTAGGGGTTTTTCATTCATCACTTCCCCCTTCTCGACAACTCCAGAAGAATTCCTTGTATCGACTCATTATCCTCAAGAACTTTAGCTTGTTTAAGCAACACGATAAGTTTTATATCTGTAAAAACTGACCAATCCATTATTCCTCCTCCCACCTCAATAAGAATTCCTCTGCTGCTAGCTTCCCACCCTGTTCGGTCGAGTAGTCTTCTAACCATCCAGAGTGCGCCCCAATAATTTTAAAAGAAACCTTCCAATATATTTCTCTAGTATCCACGTTTATAGTCCTAGAAACATCAAACTCTATATTGGTATTTGTACTCCAAAAAATATTTCCACCTCTTGACTGAACCCACACCAGCCTCTCCCCACTCCTGCGCTTTAGTTTCTCCTGTTGGGTTTCGTTCATTTAAACCATTCCTCACCTGTTTTCTTTAGATGCTCTCTTTTAAAGGAAGCTCGGCATTTTCCTTGGCATTTAACATAGAATTCCTCTTGGTGGTCTCGATTCCTTTCTAAGTTCTCCCCTAGAATTACTCCTTGTTTCCATTTATATCCAATCTCATCATAACCTGGACACCCATTCCCATAGTCCAATATTTTTACGCGATCCCCTATCTCAAGTCTAGGTAGCGACTCATCACAGCTTTCACATTTCATTCTTAAACCTCCCTTAAAAACTCAACCGCAGCAATCTGCGCGGCTTCTAGTGTTAGTAGATTTTCTATAAACAATACTGGTGTTCCTCGATCCATTTCGGCTGGTAAATCTGGACCAAGCATTATTGCTACTCTCTTTATCACCATAAGCCAAAAAGAGCCGTCTTCTAAATGTGCTATCCTAAAAATGGTGCGCCCTACCTTAGCAATAAATTCCCGCTCGTTTTCCTTTTCCCACGACAGAACCAAATGGTCCTCATAGCATCGACGGCGCTCCCGTTGCTGTTTGTTTTCGTTAGTCATCTTTTACGCCCCAACATTTCTCATGGACAATCCCTATCCCTGTTGCAACAAACAATGTCCCTATTTCAATTTCTTTTTTACAAACCTGGCAAATATCAATTTTCTGTTCCTCCACCTGTCCAGGCGGCTCTATTCGTGGACCCCAAACAATGCTGGTTTCAGTGTGCTCATCAAGCATCCTTTCAAAGAATATCGAAAAGATACTTACATTTAAAAACGGACGTTCACCACCAACAATAGCGATACAATCCCATTTTTCAGCGTCTTCGTTAGCCTTGCACCAATATAAACCTGGCTTAATTTTTTCTAAATTCATAATCAATCCTCCCATGCTCTAGCTTGTTCTTTTACTCTCCATTCCAAACGACTAATCTTTTGCTTTAATTCCTCGTTTCCTTTTTCCAACTCTTCCACCCTTTTCTGAAGAGGCTCAATTGCAAAAGTTCTCAATAGACAGGATTCATGCCATTGTTCGCCTTCTTTAACAATACAGTTCCCGAATACAGACTTTTTACATCGTGGGCATATGCTCATCTAATCACCACCCATCCCTAGCTCATTAGCAACATTTTTCATATCCTTGCATAACAATTTTACTACCTTTTCTAGCTCATTAAATTGCTTTTCAAGTCTTATAAATCTAGCCTTGATTTTATCGTTTATTTCTATCTGATCCCTGTTAATACTAAGCTGAGACTCATTTATCTTGTACTGGCTCATTTAATCACCACCTTTCTTGTAAAACCCACTCTAATAACGCAACAAGGAATTAAACACACATAAAGATCTTTCCATTCTCGATCCCAATACAATCCAATCCAGAAATCATACCACGCGAAAAAGAACGAAATATCCATCACTTACCCTCCCGTAAAAGTA
>SDBT01004777.1_pt1 | contig 22910 bp, 26 predicted proteins | sample 2277101 | NCBI WGS metagenome assembly SDBT01 (sample SAMN10404973, study PRJNA504765) | marine sediment metagenome | isolation source: marine sediment core GS10_PC15, 103 cmbsf | place: Arctic Ocean: Southern Knipovich Ridge | collected 2010 | reverse complement strand
GATACAGATGTTTCTTTAAAAATATTTGCTAATTCTTTCAACTGATTCACTGTATATTGATCTTTACCTAATTTTAAATTTTCAGCAATTTTCAATAACATTTGCTGAATCTTTCTCAATATCATCTTATAATTCTGATGTAAATCTTGTGCACCCTGTTGATAGAACAATTGTAATTTCAAAATTTGTAAAATATCTTGAGGATCAAGCTCATCATTTTTCTTAACTTTTGTTTCCATTTTATTAATTAATAATTCAAGCGCCTTATTCAATTTATCTAATGAACTTTCCAAGGATTCTACATCATTCAGTTTAATATTTTGTGGATAAATATAAGTTGGCCCCGTTTTTGCCTTTTTTTTTGATAATTGAGGTGCTAAAGGTTTTAATTTTTTTTTTGCCGATTCTAATTCTGTTTGAAATTTTGTTTTTACCTTCCCTTCTGTACTCATTATAATATATTGAGATAAATTTTTATTTCCATTATTTAATTAGCGTATAATAATCCAGCTAATCCATGTTTGACTTTCAGTATGTTATAACTATGAGCATAAATAGTAATATGTGGATCAATCAATCCATCGATCATTTTAATATTTAGTCTAGCAATGTCAATTCGACTAAAATTAGCAGTACCAGATGGTTGAAACTCTTCCGGAAATTCTGCAAAACTATAAACATAAATAAATCTATTCGGTGTGTATGTATGATATTGATATGGAATTACTGTTCTAAAATATTTAGCAGGTAATTCACAAAAACGATCTACTCCATCAAATAAAATTTTGGCTTCTATCATAGGATCCATTCTCATAATATCAGAATTAACAGGCTGATCACTAAAATTGAACCATTCATTTCCACCATTCGGTCTTCGTACCAAAAATACACAATCTTGGATAACCCATATTAATTCCTTAACTGGATGATTAAAGCTCATTTCAATGACATTATTGATGGAAGTAAGACTTACAGTCATAGTATTATATTGTAATTGTTCAATTAAATATTCATGTTCGCCTAAAGCAAATTTTCTTCTTTCATGATCATCCAAATAAATATAATCGACATATAAAGTTGCTTTTATCATATGAAAACCTGGATTATTATTACTATCACAATTTCTAGGTTGATTATTAAGCACAGGAGGTAAAGGTTTTTCTCCAGTTGTAGAAACCCAAAGTTCATCAAAATCTCGAAAAATAATATTAATCCGTACATCATGATTTTGCAATGCAATAATGGGTAAGGCTCTTCCAACATGACGATTGAACCAAAATCTTAATGGTATCCAAAGTGATAATTCACCTTGTTGTACAGTAGCATTAAAATTTTCATGATGTCCAATCATATCATAATATCCGCATCTTTTAGATTCAGGGATAGTAAGTTCTCCCCAAATTTCAAGCCATTGTCCAAATTGACGATCAATAATTTCACCACCGATTTCAACTTCAGCACGACGTATTAAAACATTGCCTATGGAATTAACCCAACTGCATGCGAAATCTGATTCTAAATCAAGATTAAGAGCTGGTAAACGAATATGAACATACATGGCATGGACTAAATCACCATATCTACCTAAAATAGCATAAACTTTATTACCAAAATCTGGATCGCCAAAGAAAGTTTCCTCAATTTGTTCAATAGCAAAATTTGTATGCCTTCGATAAATAGCCTTGAAATGAGTAATTTGAGGATTACCTGTTAAAAAAACATCTTGAGGACCATAAGCAGCCAATTGAATCAAAGCACCTCCGGGCATAAATCTTAATATAATGGGATATAAAAAATTGAAAATTTCAACCTTATTTTTATCTGCTTTTATCTTATATGAAAAAATACTTTTTGAAAAATTATATTACAAACAGTCAAATACTCAATGCTGGATTAGGTGTATTTGCAGGAAAGGATTATAAAAAAGGTGATATTGTAGAAATTGCTCCATTTTTAGAAGTTGATTTGATTGGAAATGAAAATATTTTATCTAATTATCAATTTCAATCCCATATTAATTCCAATAAAGGAGTAATTATTTTTGGTTATGGCTCTATGTATAATCATTCGTCCCCCCCCAATTTGAAATATTATTATCAAGATGCCGATTCGCGATTAGTAGAATTTTATGCAACTCGCGATATCAAAAAAGGAATTGAACTAACAATAAATTACGGTAAAGGACATACAGTCAATAAAAAAATAAATCAACGGATAAAAAAATAGGATAATATATCTAGATATATTATAGGAAATGGCTTATAAAAAAAATGAGCACTTTACTACTCTTAAAATTGATTCATTTCAAGATTTATTGGAAATAGAAAAAGTTCCTCCGCCTGTTGAAAATATTAATCCCTGTAAAACAGATTGTGCAGTGTTACCATTAATCGAAAAACCAAGAGAAACATTAGCAGCCTTCATTGTTAACGGAAGTGCTGCTATTTGTAAAGGTATTCGTATTGGTAATACCGAAAAAGAATTGCCGGGTACGTTGAGATTTACGGGGAAGAAATTTCAAGGATTTGTAGATGGAAAATATATAAATATTACTAATGACAAAATAGACGATTCACAAATAAATAATTCTACAATTTATAATTCTCAAATCGGCAATGCGATAATAAATGATAGTTCTTTTAATAATGGAGATATTAATAATTCAGTTATCAATAATGCAACTATTTGTAATTCCACTTTGAAAGATGGATATTTGGATAATTTTCAGATTAAAAATTCGTACCTTTCCAATTCACAACTTGATTATACCGTCTATTCAGAATGTGCAAGTAATTTTTCATATATTGATCAATGTCCAGGATATCCAGGAGATGTTGTAGTAATGGACAGAAACGTATATAATGGACCTGAAATTCGTAAATTAAAAACACAAGGTGTTTGGGATAAATTGGTTAAAATTGATGGTCAAATTATTAATGTATTAAAAATACAATCGGATACACAAGGTAATATCTATTTGGTTGGAAAATATTTGGGAAAATTAATATTTTTTCAATCAGATAATACTATTTCTAATTGGGATTTATCCATTGGTGATATCTTTATTGGTAAAATAGATCCACAAGGTAAATGGGTTTGGATAACTCGAATCGCAGGTCCAGATCATGTCCACGTTTTTTTGGTTACTGATAGTGCCCTTTATTTAGGAGGTATTTTTAATGGAACTATTGATTTTTATCATCAAGATATAACACTTTATTCAAGTTTAACTTCTCCAACTTTGAATGGATTTATTGCGAAAATCGATTTAAACGGATATTGGCAATGGATTCGTAGATTTGGTAACACCGATTTGTTAGAATTAGAAATATCAACAATGAAAATAGACCAATCTGATAATATAATTTTTACAGGAAATTTAGAAACAACCGAATCTGATGTTACTTACTTTCCAGGTTTAGTAACTAATTTACCAAATACAGAAAATACATTCTTAGTAAAAATAGATAAAAACGGAAATTGGATATTTGCAAAATATTTTGATCCCGCATTTTCAACTTTAGAAATAGATGTTAAAACTAATCATTATATATTAGGTCTTGGAAAAACAACAGAATTAGAAGTAATTAATTTGAATAATGATCAAATTATATGGACATCTAAAATTAATGGAACAATTGGGGTATATCAAATTAAATTTGATAAAAATGCCATTTATCTAGTAGGTAATTTTAATAATCAGACTTTGCAATTGATTCATTCTAATAATCAGATTGCGCGTACTATAGTTTCTTCTGATAAAGGAGGAATTATTGCCAAATTAAATTCTCAAGGATATTGGTCGTGGGCAATTTATATCGAATCAACATCAGAACTAAAAATTACTAATTTAATTGTGAATTGCGCAATTTTCATCAGTTTTGAATTAGAACAGAATATTAATCTTTATAATAAAAATGATACCCTTTCCAATTTATCTACTAATGATAAGAACGGAATTATATCAATATCTACAATGGGCGAATATCAATGGATTTCAACAATGGATGGTAAGATATTAGAATTGGTAAGTTTAGAAAATAAAATTGGTATTTTATGTAATTCTGGAGGTAAATTTTATAACTCCAATGGTGAATTAAATTTCGAAACAACTCTCACCGGTATATTTGGAGTAATGGATTTGTTGGGTAAGTGGTTGTATTACTTAACGAATGATGGTAAGGTTATTAGCTGTGTGTGGGATAAAGATGAAAATGTTTATTTATTAGGTGAATATACGGATAGAATTAATTTTTATAATTATAATGATACCACCGCATGTTTAACCAGAATGGGTGATGGAAATCATTATTATTTAGCTAAATTGAAAGTAAAATCAGAAAATAAATTACATTGGGGAATATTAAAAGAATATGGTACTTATGGAAATAAAACTTTAGCATATTTTCCAGGACAATTAATTAAGATAGAAAATCAAAGTTTAGAACATGGGATGGAATTGTATCTCGATGATTTTTATCAAATAAATGAAACCTCGTCAAATAAATTTATAGGAACGGCATATAACGCATCAATGATATATTTTTATCCAAAAGAAATTACAAATGAAATACCTAAAACTCCTTCATTCAGTATATTAGGAATAGAATATTATGGCTACTTAGTTCCATCTATTAATATTGTCATACCAACACCGGGCCCCAATGGGACATATTATTTGGCAGAAATGGATGGGAATGTGTATCAATCCAATGGCACAATTTTGATACCAATAAATGTGAATAAAACGGAATGGTATTTTTATGACAAATATGATTCCATGATTTATTTGATTAAATCGTTGATGGTAGAAGCAATAGATAAAAATTATAATCCAAATGATCAGATATTAGATTATAAGAGTAATCAAGTATTAAAGTTCGATGGTTTATGTTTTATTATACAAAATTAAAAATATATAGAATATAAATATAATGAAGAAGTTTACCGAAGATGAATTAGAAAAAACATTAATTAAATCTTTTGATCTATTAGATAAAACTAAAGATGCTTGTAAAGTAGCAATTAGTCAGTCAACACAAGTTCCTGATTTGAATGTGACTAATGGTTTGATCAGAAGTTCGATGGAAACAATGGATACTTGTGATTTATGTAAATTTTTTATTGTTAACAGATCACCTAATACGAAGAATATGGTAGATTTAACAATGAAAATTTTGAAGACAATGATGAAGGAAGCAGACAAACTAAAAAATGATCCATATTGCAAGGATATATCCAAATATTGTTGCAAAACAGCGAATCAAACATATAATCATTTATATAAATTAAAAAATGGTATCTAATTAGGGAAATTTTGTTTTTTATAAATTGGTTGATGGTGGTTTATTTCTCGTTGGTGACTGAGTGGTAGGTGACATCCACACATTATAAATTCTTTTAAGATTGTAATAAAATACAATCAATAAAATGATGTTCAAAGGAGTTTTATAACTTTGTAGATCATATTTGTCCATTAAATAATACATTAATCTTGCTAAAACGAGGATTAAAATGAAGCGTCCAGTATCATAGGAAGTCCAATTTTGATAATTATTTCTATTATGAATTCCTAAATAAAAAATCAAAAACAGCAAGATGACCATTAGGTAATGCAAAACATTTTGAAATCCCAAAGATTCTACTTCTTCGCACGCATCCGCTCCAAAATAGATAATCAAAAAACTAATTACTGTAAACAGGACGGAAATGGCAAGAATGACAAAGACAATACTTTGAAAACTCCAATGTAAATAGTACATAGCGAAGACCATGAAATAAATGAAGAATACGATAGCATTAAAACCGATTTGTATTGTATTATTGGTGGATAATTCTTGAATGAAAGAAGTTCCGAAATACGAGGTAAGAACGGCGATAGTAGTAGTAATAATAAAAAAAAAGATCGAATTAATTGTAAACATGTCTTTTAAGTTGAGAATTCCTTGCGGTTTTTCAGATGCCATATATGATTTTATAAGAAAATTATTGCGATCGATAAGTGTGCCATAAATATAATTAAAGTATTGGTGATGTAGGTCATGCACTTCTGAAATCTTTTTATATCCGCCGTGTGATGCGAATTTAATAAAAATAAGATTGCAAAACAATATATAATTGTAGTCTATAATCCATTAATAATTTGGTAAATTGATTTGTGCGTTTTTTTATAGAAATAAATATTTCTGATGCATTTTCTTACTTATTTATTTTAAAATTAACACAAAACCGAAAAGTATTTAAAGATATAGCACACTAAATAGAATATCAAACATGCCCGGAAAAACGACCACCAGCAAGAAAAACACCACTCCCCCAAAGGAAACTAAAACTCAAGCCAAGGCTCCCGAAACCAAAGCCAAGGTCCAACCCAAAAAGGAAGAAACTCCGGTTGCCCCAGCCCCAGCCCCAGCTCCTGTTGCCGCGACTCCGACTCCGGCTCCTGTTAAACAATCAACTCCTGTTACTCAAGAAGCGGGCTCTCAAACGTCAGTTATTACTGATTTCAACGTGATTCGTGATGCTCTCAGTGCTCTAGTCAAACAGGCTAAGGAAGTCAATACTCAACTTAAGAACCTCGAACGTCGTGTATTTAAGGAACACAAGGAACTTGAAAAGTCTTCCAGGGGACGCCGAAAGAAATCCTCCAATGGCGAGAAGTCAAAACGCAAACCCAGTGGCTTTGCTAAACCTGCTCGGCTATCCCTGGGACTCTGTGAATTCTTAGGTGTCGATGAAGAGACTGAACTCCCTCGCACTTCAGTTACCAAAAAGATTACTGAATATGTGAAGGAACATGATCTTCAAAATCCTGCCAATAAAAAGGAAATCATGTTTATGAAGGATGCCAAACTCAAGAAACTCCTCGATGTCCCTCAAGGAGATGTTCTTACCTATTTTAACCTTCAAAGATACATGAAGGTTCACTTTATCAAGCCTGAGATCCCAGCTGTTGTCCTAGCTGCTGCCCTAGCTGCTGCCCCAGTTGCTGTCCAAACCACTGCCTAAACGGGTTCAGAATACAATTTTATATAAAAAAAATGATAAAATAAAATTATAATTTTAATTTTATTTTATCAATCTAAATGGCTGAACTATTACTAAAATCTATAGGAGGGGGGAATTGTTCAAATGAAATACGACCTTCTGCAAAAAAAGTGAAATAGTAAAAAGGTTTATAAAAATAACCGTATTTCTATGAACCAAATACCACCTGAATTGAGACGTATAATTTTGAATTACTGTGATAATAAAACATATCTAAACCTGATTCAAAGCAGTAGTTTTTTTAAGGTTTATACAGAGGATGATTTAGATAATCGATTTTATTATTCACTACTGGAATATAGTAATAATCCTGATTATTTTAATTTTTATTTCTATTACAATAGTCCATTATATGAGGGACCTCCGATACGTGTATTTGAATATAAAGACGGTAGAGGTAGATATGAAAACATTATGGGAGACCAAAATTTGCGCTATCGATATCGACATTTTAACGGATTTATCGAGTGGTTCCATAATAAATTAAGATTAGCTTTACAAGATTTACTTAAAAGTAATTGTAATCTTGATCTTGATCGGGATTCTGATTATTTAGTATATAAAATTATTAATAGTAAGGGGCATATCAAAAGTTTATTTCAGTTTTTAGATAATTTTAAAAAAAATATTTCTAATAATGAAGAATATGTTGATTTATTAGAAATTTACCAATTTTATGAGACTTATTATTTTGCACCCCGTCCAATAGAAACAAATGCCGTTGCAATTTTGTGCCGGATGTATCGACATCGTGATTCAAGTAATCCCAGATTTGACTTTTATCCACGATTTAATAATTATATTATTAGACCAGTCGCAAAATACTATCGAAGAAACATTTTGCCAATCAAAAGTCGAAAAAGAAAAAGAGTCCACACTGAATAAAAATTTGATTTTATAATTTTCTCAACTAAATAAACATGAATCAAATACCACCTGAATTGAGACGTATAATTTTATCTTATTGTGATAATCCAACCTTTTATCACCTTATTCAAACCAGTATGAAATTTCATCTTTATACCAAAATTGATATCTGGAAACGGCGATACAAAAATAAATTTCAAGATTTGTACGATGGGCCAAAAAGAATTTCAAAAAGATTAGCCGATTTTTTAGATGTCCCTTATGAAACTAAATTAACTTCTTGGATAATTTACCAAGTTGTATGGGATTATATCTATAAAAATAATTTGATGAAATCTGAACAAACAACGATTTTTCAGTTGGCAGTTCACGACAAAATTATGGTAGATTCGGATATTAAATTAAAAAGGCTCCTCAACCGACCTCCCAACACAGAAATAAACAGAATTTATTTCACTCAATATTTGCATGCAGTTCAATTTTCAAAAAATTGATTTTATAATTTTATTAATCAAATAAACATGAATCCAAAAGCTACCCAAAATATAATAGAATTTTTGAAACAACATCAGTTATACGAAATATTACATCAAGATAAAGATGTTTATTTAGGAGGGTCTCTGCCCATGTATATCTTAAGTGGTAAAGATGATATTATCATCAATGATATTGACATTTACACCAAAAATTATGCCAAAACCTTTTGGAATTTTCAAAAAACTTTTGGTTCCAGCCTTAAAGAAATCGTCAAAACTGGTGCCAATATCAAATTCAATATTGAAGATGATCCATTACCTATTCAAATCATTACTTCCGCATTCGATTCATTTGAACAGGAAGTTCTTGGAGAATATGATTGTTCACTAGTTTCAGTCGGGTTTTATCCATATCATAATCAATATCTTATTCACCCTCGATTTTTAGAAGGAATGGAGAGTGGAAATTTCATCGTCAGTTATGAAAAATCCAATCCACCTCGGATTGAAAAATTAAAAAAACGAGCAGATAACCTCTTTGGTTGTACATTGACCGTAGTTAAAGAATTAGGAAAAGAAGATTTTCGACCTTATTGGAAATCACAACATAAAGTCGATTCCATTTCTGATGTTTTATCTTCTCCTCCATATGTCCAATTGTATCTCAATAAATATAGGTGTCTGCGATGCAATTCCATGCAAGATTATTTGATTTGCATAGAATGCCAAGCTAGAGGATATGATTATTTTTTATCCAGAATGAAAAATACATCAACTAAACGAATGACAGTCTTCGGTGGTGTCAATGGATTAGGAAAGATTATTGCCGATAATGCAGAAAAATTCGGAATGGATGTAATTAGAACCAGTAGACATCCAAATAGGGAAGATCCAAGACATTTTAATTATACTTTGAAAGAAAATACTATCAGCCAAGATTTAATGGAACATTTGCTCAATTCCCATTATGTCATTTTAAATGCTTACCAAACCTTAGAAAATGATCATTCAATCTGGACTACAACATTGGATACTTTTGATCGAAAATTAGCAATGGAACGTTTTACTGTTAACTGTTTTGGATATGCGGAATTAATAAAAAATATTATTCAATGTCGTAAAAAACAAATTGAAACTTCAACCGAAGTAGGGGATATGATATTGGTCTATATGGATGCTAGTGAAAGTAAATTCGAAAATAAATTGCAAGATGGCAAACATTTGGAACTCAATATGGCCAAAACCGCTTGCAAACAGATTTTTTATACTAATGCAACTTTATTGGCCTCATTGGGTATTATCTGTGTTTGTTATGATCCAGGTTGGCTATCATATCATGGCATATCATTGGATGTGTCGCATCCAAAAGCGGAGAGCATCAGAGAGGCGGGGGTAGATAAAATTGCTTCTAAAAGTAAATTTTTAATTCCACCTGAGATGAGTGTATCAGCTTTGATAGATCATTTAACGAATTGTAATGTGAAAGAATTATATGAACACAAGAGATTTGCATATGATGTGAGTTTTTATGATTGTTTCAAAAATATTTATAAATTAATTTTTCATTTGTCTAGCCGTTCGAATTTCGTAGAAGATAAAAAGATTGTCTCTAATTTCATCTAAAATATAATATCCTCGGCGTTCTAATTGAATAATTTCTCCAACTTTTACTGATGAAATATTATCATCTGTCAGAACAGTTATTTCTTTTCTGGTATTCAACTGAGGAATCGACTCTTCATCTGGCTTTTCTTCCTTAAATAAATTATCAAAAGAAACTAATTGTATTCTCACCAATCTATTTGGATCATTTGTTAGCCAATTTAATTTTAATTTGGTGGTTTTAAAATTGCCATCTTGGACGAACTGTGCCAACTGTTGAGCTTTATCGACGATGATATTGCCATAATTCAAGAGACTTATTTCTTCTCCATCTTTAATTTCTTGAAAATCATCATTATCGATCAAGATTTGAGAAGATAAATATATCCTTTTATTCCCTAGTCCAGGATTTCCTCTAAATTTAGGTCTTTCTATAATATCATCTATACCTCCTTGGATTGTTAGATTAGTATTATTTTCTAGAATGGATGAATATCTCGGAATCACTGGATCAATTAGTTGTTGATTAATGGTCCACAATCTTTCCCAATTTTCGTATTTAGCACCTGCACCATCGCCAATTCGATAAATAAATTTTTTTAGAGCATCCGGAATAATACCTCCTTTTAATAATCCACGTACTGTTGGTAGACGAGGATCATTCCAATCATTCAGATAACCATTATTGATTAAAGTTTTGATCTCCCTTTTAGAAATGACTACGTGAGGCATATTAATTTTAGTAAAATGATATAAATATGATACTTGGAGATCTAATTTTTTACCTATCCATTGATAAATATCTTTGTGAGTTAAATATTCATCTGCCCGCAATGCATATGTTATTCCCTCCAACGCATCCACAATTGGACAAGCAAAATCATAACAAGGAAATGGTTTAGAACTATACCGATAAATTACTGGATCGCGCAAAGATTTATTAGGAGAAGTCATTGAAATTTTAGCTCTTAAACAATATTCTGGGATTTTACCTGCTAAAAATAGTTTCCAAAGTTCCAAATTTTGCTCAATAGATTGTTCTCTACAAACGGAGGGGGTCCCCGCTTTCCTTTCTGCTTTCATTTGATCCGCAGGTGTGTTATCTAAATAGGCCAAATTTTTTTCAATCAAAACTTGGGCACAATATTCTATTTGTGGAAAATAGTTAGAGGTATGTGTAATTTGAGAAATATGAATATTGAGTCGTTGAAGGTCTTCAAGGATGGCTATTTCGAAATCGTCTTTTTCAGTGACTGGATTTGTATTATCGAAACGTAAAATAAGTTGACCACCATATTTTTCAATAATTTGCATATTGAGGTAAAGTGCCTTGAGATGGCCAATATGTAAATAACCGGAAGGTTCTGGAGCAAATCTGACCCTAACTTCTGAACTAGGTTTAGGTAGTTTTTTGAACATCGTTGATGATTATAAATATCTAAATTGATTCAAATTTTATTAGAAAAAAAGTGATAGCTAAATTGTTCAATCATTGTTTTAGAATAAATAAACGATCAACCATAAAAGTCCAACATCTGCTTCCCATAAGTTCTGAAGACATTGCAGAAAAAGGGATCAAAGTACTGCTAACTTTCGGCGCCATATGGTTTTTCTTCACCGGTGTCATTCCTACTCTTGGTCTGGCAATTGCTCAATTTGTGATTGCCGGTCAAAATACTGATATTGACTGTGATGACGGTGCAGTAGTTGCACTTTCTACCTGGCTTTATGCCTGTGCTGCCGTATCGTTGGCATCTTCATTTTCTGTTCTTTGTTTACTCGGATTCATGCTATCCGGACATATCAAATCAGCAGCCAGTTTGTTCTGTTGCATTATATGTCCATCTGGTTTTTTCTTGTTGGCTTGGAATATTGTTGGCGCGGTTGCTCTATTCAGAGATTCTGAGGACTGTATGAAGGAAGCTGAAAGCATTTGGATCATGGTCCTAGTGGTTCTCTGCTTTCAGTGGGCAGGAATGATTGCTAATTCAATTAAGAGTCACTATCAAAAACAAAATTGAAAAAGTTTTTCATTGATATTTATAAATAAGAATGGACAAAAAGACAAAAAGATATGATTAATCAAAATTATGATGACTATGTTGATCCTCTACAAAAACCAAAACCATCTGCCAAACCGACAATTTATAGCCAAAAACATATAAGGCAAACATTATTAAATAAATAGTATATGTCTTACCTTGTCTATGTTTTGTCTTCGCAAACTAATACACATTTAACGTATTGTGGTTCAACTAATAATTTTGATCGAAGAATTAAGCAACACAATGGACTCCTCTCAGGGGGAGCTAAATATACACATAAAGCCAGACCATGGGATTATTTATTTTTAGTCAAAGGATTTCAGAGTAAAAATCAGGCATTAAGTTTTGAATGGCAAATGAAACATAATGGTTGGAAAAGGGTAAGAAAAGGAGGAATTCTTAATAGATTGAATAATTTATTAAGGGTTAGTCAGAAATGGTCAATTCCGTTAGAAGTACAATGGAATCCAAATATGATTCAACATCGTGCTTATTTAGAAACCGATTTACCGTCTAATTTCATTGAATCTCTTCATCAATAAAGTTATTTTTTTCAGCTATTTGATGATGAGTATAACGTTTAGAACGTTGATCCCGATTGATTTTCATTGCTTTAGTTTTCCAAGTAAGATGAAGATTTTTATCGTGCATCTCAGAATCATAAGCAACTTCTTTATTACAGCGCCTTTGTTGCCGATGGGTATATTGTTTATCTCTTTTAATCCATTTTTGAGCAAGAACAAAACCATGAGGATTACAATATTTACAACCGTGAGGAAATGGTCTCATAAATTTATTGGATTTTGCAAAAGCTTTTTGCATATCAGCAATGGATGTAACATTATCAATCTCCAATTCATTCATTATAAAAAGTATTTAATAATTCTCTTTAAATACTTTTATATCGCCACGCGAACGGAGTGAGCCGAGCATGCTTTAGCACGTGAGATACGTGTCAGCGAATTGTGATAATTCAAAATCAAATTAATCATTTCTGGTGGTAAAAAACTTATCATGATATACGTTTTTTGGGGGTCATAATACTTATTCAACTTTTTGTTCCAATGTTTTTCTTTAATCCTTTTCAACAAACGAAACATTACCTTTTTGTTATTGGCCAACGGTATTTTTAAAGTCGCAAGTAAATCCCAAATATCTTTTTTCAATTCGCTGTATTTAGAATGATCTAATAAATATATTTTAGAATTAAAAATATCATTAATCTGATTATAATTTTTGAAAAAACCGTAATACGTATCCATCGGGTTACCATATAACATGTTTTTTTGAAAATCTATTGTATAAGTAGTTGTTATCCCATGAAATTGATGAAAATTTTTATCATATAATCTATATTCAAATAGAACTTTGTATTTGATTTCGCCATACCCATTATTTTTACAAATTAAACGAATAAAATCAAAAGGCTGGAAAAGAGCAACATTGATTAAATTTGAAAGAAAATCAAATATATCGTCATGTAACGGTTGAGGTAAATAAAATTTATACCAGTTTTTTTTACGAGAAATCGAATAACAAAAAAAGGTCATGACTTTCTATCTAAGATATACCGCTTTTTTTTATTCCAGAGTTTGAGGTTTATAAAACATTTACGAATATCATTTCCATTCAAATTATAATAAATAGTTCTTTCCCCTTCAGGAAAATCTATTACACCATTATCATCTTTTCCTCGTTCAACAAATACATTCAATCTGACAATCAATTCTTTTAATGCACGAACTTCATTACACCTTGATAAATTAAAATCCATAAAACGGGTTTCAGGTAATAATCCAAAATTTTGTATTGATAACTCAAGCTTCATTTTGTTGACAAATTTCGTTCTCTCTTCTTTTGTAGTTTTGGCCATTTTTGTTTCAACTATATATTTCAATTCCATTTTAATACATGGGGTCTGTCCGAACACATCGTTAATTAGGAAAAAAATTGATCAATATTGCAATATTATTACGTTTTTATTTAGTTTTTCTTTAACAATTTTTGCATAAATAGATTAACTGGATACCGATATTGATTAGCTAACATAATTTCTTCCATCAATAATGTTTTAAGATTAATAACTATTTCTTGATTACTTTCGTTTTTGAATAAACATACGTATTTCTTGTTTTTATAAATTGGTTTGCTCAATGCTATTCTTACTTTATTTACATTATCAACTTTTATATTATTGATTTCCGAAATTATTTCTCCATCTTTAAAAACACCAATATTATGAATAGTAGATCCTGGTAAAATTTTTGAAATAATAACTAATGGTTTAACTCTATATTTAGAATCTAAAAAGTGAATAAGATGAGGATAATGTGGTAAATGGTTAATAGTTAAATTCATAAAAATCATTCCACCCAATATTTGATAATCAACTGGTTCATATAATGGATAATAAATACCAATTGGTAATTCGAACTCTTTAAAATTAAAATGATTATTAACTAATTTTTTGCCATTCCAATATGATATTTTTACTTTTTCACCGTTTCTAATTAAATTACAATAATCAAAGATATGAATTTTATAACCATTTATTATAACTAATCCATTTTTATCAATCTTTTTATCATCAAAGGAACACCAAATATTTCCTTCTCGTAATCCCGATTTTAATATTGGAGCACCTGGATCTATTTTAGATATATAAATACCTTGTACACATTTGGAATCCATAAAATCCAACATATCTTGTGTAATATTATTATATTCAATACCAAGTCTAGGTCTTTTAATTAAATATCTATCATTATGTAATTCCTTTTCAATCACATGATATAAACTAATTGGAATCGTATATCCGACACCACTAGCTTGGCGAATACCTGCGCTATTAATGCCAATTACCTTATTTTTCTTTATTAATGGACCACCTGAATTTCCAGGGTTTAATGCAGCATCAGTTTGAAAAAAACCATCATGATAGCCACTAATAATGCCTTTAGTTAATTTAAGATATTCTTGTCCCAAAGGAAAACCAACAGCCAATACATCATCACCAATTTTAACTTTATTTGCATCTCCTAAAACTAAATGTTTTTTAGGCAGATAATTAATGGTTTTAATCAAAGCTAAATCTAAACGGGGACAAATACCTAATATTTGAACTTCGTATTTTTCAAATCCTTCAATAGGAACTTCAATAAAGACACGAATCGCATTATCAATAATATGTGCGCAAGTTAAAATATGTCCATGATTAGTAATAAAAAAGCCGGTTCCGAGACTTTGACTAGGTTTCGATAATCTAAAAGGTATTTTCCAATCAAAATGAATATTTTGTGAATAAATTTTAACAACAGAATGTTCCATATATTAATTACGGACAAAATAATCTAAAAAATATCAAGATGGCGCGCTCCTTGAAAAAATAGAATGCAATGTCCAAATTACCGTAGTTAGTATGATAAGTAAAAGTGAGTAATCATAGCAAAAACAATATTCATAAAGTATGATATTTTTGTGAAAACAGGTGTAATAACATCAAATATCTGGGGCTAAAAGAGTGCATCTTTAGCATATAAAACAATAAACTGTGGATTTAACAATGATTCTTTATTATATTTCAACGGATTGCCATCTAAATCGCAAGTGATTCCGCCAGATTCTTGAACAATAAAATCAGCAGCAGCCGTCTCCCATTCCATGGTAGGTCCAAATTGTGGATACATCATGGCTTTATTTTCAGCAATGTATAAAAATTTAAGTGAACTTTCAGCTAAAATGATTTTACAGAATGAAAATTGATCAATAAATTCTTGTGTTTTTTTATTTAAATGAGCGCGAGAACAAACAATTTTTTGTGGAGGTAAATTTGTAATACGTAATTGTTGAATACCGGAATTATCAATAACAAAGGCACCAGAATCTTTTTCTGCAAAATAAATTTTATATAAAGTTGGGACATTAATAACACTCATAATGGGACGATCACCTTTAATTAGCGCTATATTGATAGAGAATCCGTCAAAAGTGTTAATAAGCCAAAAAGTGTCCCATGCTTGTCTAATGGAATACGGAACAACTTCATTTTCTTCAGATAGAATAGGAATGTGTGGTGTTAATTTTTCCAATTCGATAGTAATATATTGATTCACAAGAACATGTGAATTATCGGATGTGATAAATTCTTCAGCATTTTGTGTTATTTCAATTAATTTAGATAACATAAAATTATTTGATAAGATATTTTTGATTTTGGGGAAATTTAAAAGAATTCGCTACTCTCATCTCGCGCCCGAAGCTAAAGCTCCTTTGCCTCCCGGAGCTTTAGCTCCTTTGCCTCCCGGATTTTAAAAAATATGTGTTATTTTTTAAATAATTTTCATCCAATATAGCAAAAGATTTTTCGTTTTATATGGATACAAATTTTCTTTTTTTCTTATAGAAATGATTAAAAACGTCAAAATTAACAAAGATTACAATATTAAAGAGCATTGCATTGATTTGTTTGAAGTTTGGAATGATACTGTTTTCAAATGTAAACACAAGAATTATCAAATCCCTCCTTCCATCCTATATGAAGATATTAAAGTTTATAATTTACCTCTTTACACCGAGACAAAAATTATTATTGAAGAACGGGATTCTATTGACTGCGCCTTGGAATTAAAATTATCAGGCTTTAATCCTGTTTTATTAAATGATGCGAATATTAATAAACCAGGTGGCAAAGGTCCTGAAAGTGGTTCATTAGAACAAGAAGAATATTGTTTTTATCGAAGTAATTATCATCTTCATTTGCAAAAAAATTTATATCCCCTAAAAAAGAAAGCATCTATTTTATCAAAAGATGTTGAATATTTTAAAACCAAAAAATTTCACAGTATTAAAGAACCAATTAAAATCGATATGATAGCGGCAGCTGCTCTAAAACAACCAAAATTAGATAACGGCAAATACAAAAATGATCGCGATCTTAAACTTATGAAAAATAAAATAGATATGATATTTCAAATCGCTTACGCAAATCAAAATGATTCCATTGTTTTACCAGCTTTTGGTTGCAATTCTTATAGAAATCCTCCAAAAGTTGTTGCAAATATGTTTAAAGAAATAATTGCTTTATATAGAGGGCGTTTTAAGATCATATATTTCGCAATTTTAGATGAAAATTTTGAAGTATTTAGTGATACCTTGGGCGAATAAATTATCCTTATTATATATTATAAACCTATGTGGTACCTAATCATTCTTCTACTTCTTGCTATTTTTATTTTTTATTTCTTTTCCGCTGGAATGAAAAATCCTCAACCAATGAATGCGGTTAAATATCGTGTTCAATTTATGACAAAATGGGGAATGGATCCTAATATTAATGCACCGGAACAACCTCATACTGGTAATATGTTTTTAGCCGTTCATGATGGAACTTATCGTTTGTTTGATGTAAATCAATTGGCATCTCGTGGAATTGCAAATACTTCTATGTTTGGTACAGTGGATAATTTAATGCGAATGAGTGAAGAACATCCCGGTATTAAACAAATATACACATCACCTGTTTTAATGGCACCTGGCCGAAAAGATATGGAAATTCATGTGGATCCGAGACATAGTCATATTTCCTTTTCAACTATGGTTGCGCCCTCACCTGATTGGTTCACGGGTGTTTCTAAAGTTAATTTAATGCAAAATGGTAAATGGGTTAATGGTATGATGATTCCATTATATGTTTATGATGCAGGTACTGATTCCGGTATGGGATTCTTCAATATGCCGGATTATCCTGAATCGCGTCCCAAACCAGTGAGCATGACGACTACACGAGTTATTTTCCCTGACGGTCGACCAAAACCCATTGCATATCTAAATATTCGACGCGTTCAATAAATATCTATTTAGATATATATAATGGGCAACTTTTTTAGTGAATAATTTGAAGAACATACACCCAAACATGTTAAATTAAATAAACCAAAAGCAGTCGTAAAAACGGTTGCAAAACCGGTAGCAAAACCGGTAGCAAAACCAGCAGCAAAAACATCAGCAGCAAAACCAGCAGCAAAAGCAGCAGCAGCAAAAGCAGCACCAAAACTAGTTACAAAACCAGCACCAAAAGCAGCGGTAAAACCAGCAGCAAAACCAACACCAAAAACAGCAGCACCAAAAGCACCAAAAGCACCAAAAGCAGCAAAAGCAGCACCAAAACTAGGTACAAAACCAGCACCAAAATCAACTATAAAAACAATAACTATTTCGACTGCTAAAGTTCCAGTTACTAAAACTAAAAAACCGTCATCCAAAAGAAGAAGATAAAAATAAAATTTATATGTATACCTAATATATATATAAAATGGGAGCATTATTTAGTGTTGAATCTAAACCTAAAACAAGAAAGAGAAGAAGAATAGTTAAAAAGAAAAAAGTGGTCAAGAAACCGAAAAGAAAAACAACTAGAAAAACAACTAGAAAAACCCGTGTAACTAAACGAAAAACTACTAGAAAACCTCGCGTTTCGAAAAAGAAAGAAAACAAACCCAAAAAAAGTAATAATAAACCAAAAACCAAACGTCAAGTAAGACCTAAAATTAAAACTAAAGAGGAAGAACCATTAGCTAAATCATTAGTCAAACTAAATTTATAATAATTTTTTCTCAAATAAATCCCAAATATCATGTTTATTATCCCTTGGCCAATAAAAGTTGGCAACATGTCCGTGACCACCTCCACCTCTAGGATGTCCGCCAATTTTGGCTAATTGGATGGCAATCTGTGGTAAATTAATTTGTGTTTGTTTATGATCATCAATTAATTGAATTTTATAACCATTTGCAGTATATTCATAAGCCCATAAAACAGCAAAATCAACTTTTTCACCCCTTTGTTCCATATTAGTTAACATTTGTCTTCCAACTCTTTTAGTTAAAGCAGGATCAGAAAAATTAAGTACTGCAACTCGATAACCTTGGAAGTTTCTGACAACTGCATTGATAGCTATTTGTTCTTTTAAATTTTCTTGCAATTCATTCATATATTTACCAATCACAACATATAGTTGATGAGTATCTCCATCAATTAATTTCCAAATTTCATTCAAAACTTCACCACTTTCCCATTTGCTTTTAGATATATAAGGACTATTAGTATAACGGTATCCAATTGCGGTTGCGACTAAATGACTATATGGTAAATGTTTTGCATTTTTTTTGTTATCTGAAACATCAATATATTGCACTATGAAAGGAACCTTTTTGTCAGAATAAAAAGCCATCCAAACATATGCACATGCTGCATGTGTTCCATTTCCAACAAATACTAAATCACCTCGATAAGTTGTATCTTTGTGATCATCAATTACAATTATTTGTTTACAAATTTTAGCCAATTCTTGATAAGTGGCATCATTGTATAAAAGATCCATAATAAGAATAGTTTTTCCAATCAATTGGTTTTTAATATTTTGAATATTTATAGCGCCGGGTCCTAATCTGAAATGTCGTAAATCTTTACGATCATTTTCTTTTAAATAATGATATGCAATAGCGCCGGAAATCAATCCGTCTGTTTGATTCTTATTATAAATAATTGCATCAATAGATTTTATAACCGCAGGTGTAAATTTCTTTAAAAACTCTTTCATCTCATCTTTTAAGGTATCGTGATAATGTTTTTCATCTTTAAAATCTGGTTCATAATTTTTTTTATTCCTCAATTCCAAATCTTTAACACAATTACCAATGATTTTATTAAAATTGGTTTCATCAATATTTTTAGGCATTATACTAGTATTCAATATATATTTTTTTACGAATATTTTGTGAATATTTAGCTAAATTTCTTTTCAAATCCTTCTTAATATTCTCAGGTAACTTACCAGATAAAGTTTCTATCAACTTATCAACTTGCGGAGATTTTAATCCTATATTGTTTCCAATCTTTTCAAAATCTTCTTTTTGTGTACTATTTTTAAATAAATCTCTGGCATGTTGATAATCAAAGTTACTAGGAACTATAAAATAATTAGGTTTTTTAGAACATTCTTTCAAAATGATATTTTCGATATTATAATGTTTTTTCAAAAATGCCAAGGCTTTAACAGGACCAATATTAACAATAGAAGAAGTATAATCACATCCACTCAAAATACATAAATCCAAAAATTTGTCATAATCAATATGCATATTATATAATATATTATCCAAATCATATTCTGTTACTTTATTACTATTTGGTTTAAAGTTAATTAAAAACTTTTTTCCACCATTGGCTAAAATATCAGTATCTTCTGATAAACATGCTGTTGCCAAATCTAGTTGTGTTAATTTAGCACATAACGGTTCCGCTTCACCATCCGCAATTAAAAAAGGAATCCCCATCATCAAGAAAACATCTTTTGCATCTTTAATAGTTTGTGAATTGACACAAATAATTTTCTTATTAATTTTTTCCGCCTCTTCTAACAAGTCTTCAATGTTCAAATTTTCTAATTCATTTTCGGTCTTTTCTGATGTATCTTTAATTTGTTCCAATTCTGAATCTAATTGTTTTTCAATATTTTGTAAATCCTCTAATGTAATAGGTTTATCTTCTCCCGATTCTGCTTCTATTTGTTGATCTTCACTCCGTTCCTCTGATTTTTTCTTAATCAGTTGATTAATAGCGTCATATCTTTTTATTAAAATTTTTTTTTGAATATTTCTTTTACATAAAACACCATCTTTCGCTTTCGGCGGTTTTCCATCAAAAATATACAAAGGAATAATATTATTCTTTAAAAGTCTCATACTTTGTTTAATTAATCCTTGTTGGAAGTTTTCTCCATATTTGTAGATATATTGATATAAATAAATACTTGTATCAATAGCAATCGTTTTATAACTATATTCAATTAATTGTTTATCTTTAATGGCTTGTGGTGCATATCTTTTGACCACATATTTTAAATTTTTGATTCCCATATATTTATTTGTATTATTTTTATAATCTTCAAATTTTTTACAAATTATTGCTTTATATCAATACCTCAAGATTAACCATGCAATGTCATTCGAAGGGAACCTTTTATTTTTCTATTTTTATGTAGATTAATATTTGTCATTGAATCATATGAATTAAAAATTAATTGACAATATTTTATATGATTTTTTTCAGGAAAGATTAGTTGATTAATACATGACTCTCTCATAAAATTACAAAAATTATTAAAATTCAATAATAAAGCAGTTTTCAAAATATAATAGGAAAAGATTCCGGTTTCTTGTTTGAACTCTTTTTTACCACCTCGTAATTGCTGATAACTATCAAAATTATAATAATTCATAATCCTTTCCCCCTGCCGAAGTGAATACACCAATTCCTGATCTAATAAATTAATAAAATTATTAAACTTCTTCTTTTCGCCAACAGTTTTAATCATAGAATAGAAGATTAAAGCCATCATTTCAGTATATGATTCATTAATATTGATTTCTTTTTTAATATTAAAATGTGTACCGATCAATTTGTCAATTTCAGAGGTGAAATTGAAATCATATTTGAATGCATGTAATAATTCATGAACTAACACTTTATGAAATTCTTCTTTTCTCCAAATAGAAATATCACCATTTCGATTCTTGTCATAAAAAACAATTGTACTGCCACTATTGATCTCATCTGCGCCCAATATTTTTTGCCCATTATTTGGGAATTGTTTCTTGAAAGGTGTTAAATATAGATAAATATTTAATGGCTTATCATTCTTTGTTAATTCTTTGATGGAATAAATAGTTTTTAATATTTTATTGAGTAATTGATAATTTCTAAATTTTTCAGCTTCTTGGGCCCAGAAAATATTTATTTTGTTGGAAGTTATCTTAAAACTATTGCGGCATTGATTTTGGATATATGTTTTGATCCTCGTACTGACAAATTTGTTATTATTCAAGTTTTTATTGATGTTTCCTGCTAATTTAGAAATTTGGTATTTATTTTTAATCGGATAGGTTTTATTAAAATGATTAAATAAAGATAATAAAAACAATGAATTCCTTTCAGACAAATACATTACAATAAAATAAGATAAAAAAACCGAAGACTAAAAAATATCTCTTTCTATAGAATATATGCAAAGACGCGCATTATTAATAGGTATTAATTATTACAAAACTAAATCAGAATTACATGGGTGTATCAATGATATTGAACACGTGCGTAATTATTTGAAAACATATTGCGGATTCCAAGATAGTGAAATCTTAATGTTAAGAGATGATTCTAAAGACTCGCAACATCAACCAACAGGTCAAAATATTTTTAATGGATTTTTTTGGCTAACCAAAGATGCTAAACCTGAATCACGATTGTTTATCCACTATTCAGGACATGGTTCTTATATTAGAGATAGAAGTGGAGATGAAGCAGATGGCAGGGATGAAACAATTTGTCCGGTAGATTATGCAACAAATGGAATGATCACTGATGATCAATTACGTAAATATTTAGCAGAACCATTGCCCGCGGGATGTAGAATGACAGCATTATTTGATAGTTGTCATAGTGGTACTGTCTTAGATCTCAGATGTAATTATAAAATTAATAAAACTCGAAGAGGTTGTACTTTTTCTATCGATGTTGATAAACATTATCCCAATACACAGGGAAAAGTGACCTTAATATCGGGATGTAAGGATAATCAAACTAGTGCAGATGCTTGGGAAGAACGTCAATCACAAGGAGCAATGACTTATTCATTTTTAAAGACAATGAAGAAATTAAGAATAAAAGGCAAACATCCAACGTATGGAAACATGATTAAGAATTTGACGTTTTTCGTCAAAAAGAAAGGTTATCAACAAATTCCTCAATTATCAACTGGTAGATTAGTTGATTTATCAAGCAAGTTTTCCATTATCTAAAAAAAAATGAAACTCAAATA
>SDBT01004776.1_pt1 | contig 22914 bp, 27 predicted proteins | sample 2277101 | NCBI WGS metagenome assembly SDBT01 (sample SAMN10404973, study PRJNA504765) | marine sediment metagenome | isolation source: marine sediment core GS10_PC15, 103 cmbsf | place: Arctic Ocean: Southern Knipovich Ridge | collected 2010 | reverse complement strand
CGAGAAGTGTTGCTGGCCAACGGCCCCGACCCCGGGGCCCAGACCGAGGGTTGACCGATGAAAACCGTTTGGAAATTCCCGTTCGTACCGTCCAACATCGTCGAACTGCCGATGCCGCGGGGTGCTCTGGTTCTGGACGTGGCCTCCCAAGGCGAGGGGCCCAGTCCTCCCGGCACCCCCTGTCTATGGGCGCTGGTGGATCCGAGCGCGGAGACGGAGGTACGTCGCTTTAGGGTCGCCGGCACCGGTCATCCGATAGCCGAAGAGTTGGGACGATTCGTCGGCACGTTCGGCGTTCTCGCCGGGCAGGCGTCGTTTCACGTGTGGGACTTGGAAAACTGATTCTATGGCGCTTGACATCCGCAAGTTGAAGCCCCGGGAGTTGGTGCGACTGGTGAACTCTACGCCGGCCGGTCGGGTGATCGACACGCGCATCGTGCGCCGGCATCGAGACGACGCCGGATATCGTATCGGCGACGCCAGGACAATCGATCTGCCGAAATACGTCGCCTGGCTGGTCAAGCGGCGGGTGGAGCTGGCGGCCGAGGCCAAAGCGGAAACAACCGATGATAGTTATGCCCAGCACCGAGAACGCACCCGCGCCCGGCAAGCGTCGTTGTCCGTCCTGGGTCGCGATATAGGCAAAATGGCCCCGGTAGAAAACCGTCGGCGCCGGAACCGGTGCGTCAAGAATTATCAGGAATTCTGCGAGACGTACTTCCCCGCGACGTTCTATCTGCCGTGGTCCGATGATCACCTGAAAGTGATCGCGACGATCCAAGCGGTCGTGATCCACGGCGGGCTGTACGCCCTGGCCATGCCGCGCGGCGGCGGCAAAAGTAGTCTGTGCGAGGTGGCTTGCATTTGGGCACTGCTCGCCGGTCACCGCGGATTCGTGGTGATGGTCTCGGCGGAACGATCGTTGGCCGAGCAAGCCCTCGAATCGATCAAAAGCGAACTGGAGCACAACGATAAACTGTTGGGCGACTTTCCGGAAGTGTGCTACCCGATCCGATGCCTCGACGGCATTCACCAACGGGCGGGTGGCCAACTCTACCGAGGTGAGCGCACGCTGATCGGCTGGACGGCCCACGAGATCGTGCTACCGACGATTCCGAACAGCAAGGCGGCCGGCGGCATCATTCGGGTCTGCGGTATTACCGGCCGAATCCGCGGGATGAAGTACAAGAAACCGGACGGCCAGGCCGTGCGCCCCGAGCTGGCCTTGGTCGACGATCCGCAAACCGACGAGTCGGCCGCCTCGCCGGCCCAGAACGCCGCCCGGGAACGGATCCTTGCCGGTGCCATCCTCGGGCTGGCGGGTCCCGGCAAAAAGATCGCGGCACTGGTCCCGACTACGGTGATCGCCATAGACGATATGGCCGATCGGATTCTCGATCGCGACAAGCATCCCGAGTGGCAGGGCGAGCGCACACAGATGGTGTACCGGTTCCCGACCGACACCGCGCTATGGGACCAGTACGGCGACCTGCTGCGCGAAGGTCTCGCGTCGGGCGCCAACGGGAAGACGGCGACGGCGTTCTATGCGAAGCACCGCGAGGCGATGGACGCCGGCGCGGTGGTGGCCTGGAAAGAGCGCCACAACCCCGACGAACTATCAGCGCTGCAACACGCCATGAATCTGCGGCTGCGCAGTCCCGAATCGGAGCGGGCCTTTTGGGCCGAGTATCAGAACCGCCCGCTTTCCGAGCTACCGGAAGACAGCGAGGCCCTGACCGCCGAGCAGATCGGGGCCAAGTGCAACCGGTACGCGCGACGACTGGTGCCCGCCTATGCGACCCACGTCGTCGCGTTTATCGACGTCCACAAAAAAGCGCTCTTATATGTTGTCGCCGCGTTCGCAGATAACTTCACCGGGGCGATCATCGACTATGGCGCATACCCCGATCAGGGGCGCGATTACTTTACGCTGGCGGACTGCCGTCAAACGCTGGCCCGCGCTGCCCCCGGGACGGGCTTCGAGGCGATGATTTACGCCGGTCTCGAAACGGCGACCGCGGCCGTGGTTGACCGGGAGTATCTGTGCGACGGCGGCGGCGTGCTTCGCGTGGAACGGTGCTTGATCGATGCGAACTGGGGGGACAGTCGCGATACGGTGTATCAATTCTGCCGGGAGAGTCGGCACGCGGCGCTGCTGTATCCCAGCCACGGCGTCGGCATCGGCCCCCAGCACTTACCGCTGAGCGATCGCACGCCGAAAATCGGCGACCGAACCGGTTACAACTGGCGGATCCCGAAGATCAAGAGCCGCGGATCGGTCCGTCACGTACTCTTCGACGCGAATCAATACAAGACGTTCGTCCAATCTCGGCTGCGGGTGGGCATGGGCGACGTCGGCTGTCTGTCCCTGTTCGGGACCGGACCCGGCCGGCATCGCATGTTTATCGATCACCTGTTGGCCGAATACGGGACCGACATTTCCTCCCGCGAGCGATCGGTCAAGGTCTGGTCGCGGATCCCGAACCGAGACAATCACTGGCTGGACGGGACGGTAGGCGTGTGCGTGGCGGCCAGCATTCAGGGTTGCGTCGCGCCGGGAACGCCGACCCGGCGCAGGAAAAAGGTGATCACCTACGCCGGCGCGAGGAAACGAATATGGTAAAGGGGCTGAGCGAATGAGCCAAATCGAATGGACAGACAAGACCTGGAACCCGCTGCGGGCGGTGGATACCGAGAATGGCCGGTTCGGTTGGCACTGCCGGAAGGTGTCAAGCGGCTGCGCCAATGCCATGCCGGCGACCACACGGAGTGATTGACGGTGAGTGCCACGGACGGCCACGAATCAACGGACAACGGCGAGGAACAGTCGGACCCGCCGGGCATATCCTGTCCGGATTGCGGCTGCCGGGATCTGCCGGTTTCGTACACACGACCGGGGCCCGGTGATATGCGAACGCGCGTCCGCTACTGCCGAAACTGCGGGCGGCGGGTGGTGACGCGGGAAGTGATCAAAGGTGGAGCACAGACCAATGGCACCGAAACAAGCTAAACGGATCCAGGTTAAGGAACTGAAACGGCGGGTGGCCGAGCAATGCGCCCGGGCCGACGGACTGGAAGCCCAGTTGCGCGAGCGCGGCCTCGAGGCCGACCCCGCGGCGATCGTCGAGGCCATGCGCGAAGCCGAGACGAACGCGGCCAACACGGAGGGACTGTTGCGATGTCAGATCACGTATCTGCGGGGGAAAATCGACGATCTCCGCAAGGGCGTCTCGACGCTGATCGGGGAACTGAATCACGTCGACAAGCTGGTCGAGTTGCCGCCGCCGGTATCACGTGCCGCGCTGCGCCACTATCGGGGAATGCGAAAGAGCAGCCGGGCGCCGGCTGGAGCTGATCGAGGGCCGCGGCGAGCTGAGCGCCGCACGGATCTTTTTTGAGGAGTAGGCAGTATGAGACGCAAAGCATTATTGACGATGGCCGTTTTGATCGTGACTCTATCCGGTTGCTCGCTGCAACGTAGGCCGCGCCGGCGACCACCGCCGACACCACCACCCGCCGACGTCGACTACGTGGTCGACGTTCTGCCGGTGATTGTCGGACCCGTCGGTGGCACGAGTCGTTGGACCCAGATCCGGTTGGCGGCCTCGCTCGCGAGCGTTGCCCCCGCGTTGGCGGAGGCGCGTATCCTGCCGACGTTTCTTGAGCCCGTGTACGTCGACGGTCCCGCACAACTGGAAATCGGTAGTACCGAAATGGTCGAGTTGCAGCGGGCCGCCTGGCTGGATTCCGGGTCGGTCCTGCAAGTGCATTTCGTCGAAGAGTTGGTGAGGGACGGAACCGGGTGGGGCGGCGTGGCCTACATGCCGTACAACAAGTTCGGACCATCTCAGCACGGCGTGTTCGTGAGTTCGTTCAGCGTACCATCGACCACGGCCCACGAAATCTGTCACCATCTAGGACTGCCGCACGCAAACGAGGACGACGGACTACTGCCGCCGGTCCCGCCCGTGTGCGCAGATATTCGGGAGTGTGACCGCCCACAATGCGCGAGGGACTTGATGAGCTATTGCACCTCGGAGCGCGAGCCAACCGGACCACACTCGCTGAACCCACCGCAAGAGGGCCGGGCGCGGTACTGGGCGGCGGTGCTCCGGGCGTTCCGCGCGGTGTCTGCTGCTGCGCTGCGCACCGAGGCGATGATCCGGCCCGAGTTTACGGAGCTGACGGCGCCCGTGGTGTGCGGCGGGTGACGTGGCCGCTGTCCCGTGTTTTGGGACAATTCGCCGGTTCTGTGAAACGTAGAAATCGGGAGGATTGAGGACCGATGGCAAAAGAACGATTCGACTTTGTTCGCGGATCAATCAATTTCGAGGATGCGAGCGAACAGTACGCGCGAGATTGGTTGGAAGCTGGCGTGCCGGCGCATCATATGGACGAAGCCGATCGCCGTCGGCGTGATCGAGCATTGCACGAGGATTTGATGCGTCAACGGATGGAGATCGCCGAAATGTCGCACCAACTGAATCGGCAGGCCCTACTCACTCCGGGCCCGGGCTTCATCTTGCCGGCCGATGCGGTGATTCCGAAAGAGGTCCGCCGCGGCGACCGTTGGGGGCGCATGCTCGATACGGTCGAGGAATCGCTGACGCGGGCCGTCTCCGCGATCGTTCGTGTCGTGTACTGCCATTGCCAGTGGTTGTACGGGTCCGGTGACACACTGGTCGGCGTGGTCACGGTGCTCGGTTTGATCTGGCTCTTGGTGCGATAGATCGATGGACTTGTTTCTTGATCCCGGATCCCAGGTGGTCGGCTGGGCCCTGTTCGACGGCCCGGATCGTCTGGTCGACGCCGGCCGCCTGGTGCCGACTGACGCCAAGGCACCATATCACGAGCGCGTGGCCGAGTTGGTGATCGACGCCGTGGTGATGGTGGGCGACTACGGACCCGAGCTGGTGGTGATCGAGATCCCCAGCGCCCGCGGTGCGGCCGGTCGTGGCGGCCGATCTAAGGGACACGGGTTGCCGGTCTACGGTTTCGCGGCCGGCGCGATCTGGCAGGCGGTACGGTCTTGCTTCGCGGATCCGCAATCCGTCGAGGTGGTCGACGCCGATTTCTGGACAAAGGGCTGGGACAAAGAGCAGCGGCGGCGGATCATCGCCGCACACTATCCGCAGTTTCGCAAGGCGATTCTTGCGGAGATTGGCTTCGATATGGGAGACGCCATCGCGCTCGGGCTGTGGCGGTATTGGGGCGGGCTGGGACTGGAAAGACAGGAATTGAAAATTGGGAATTGAGGAAACGAAACGGACTCAGATCGTCGGGAAGCGGCACGCCCGTCGGCGCAGCGTGTGGGCGGCGAATGAACTGGGGATCTGTCCGGTGTGCGGCGGAACATCGACCGGCCCGGGAGCAACCTGCGCGGAGCAACACGCCATGATGCCTTACAGCGATCAAATGCGAGAACACCTCGACGGCCTGGTGCGCCGAGCTACCGAACGATATCGGTGCTACGCGGCGGATCTGTGGTCAGGTTGTCGACGGACGAACGTCTGCAAGGCCCGGCTGGCCGTGGGTCTGGCCCTGCGGAATACCGTCTGGTTTCAAACCCGCGGTCGCGGTCGCCAGCGTCGAATTACGTCGTTCTGGGTGGTGCCCCCGGACACGCCGCTGGCGGATGGCTACCAATTTCTGAGCTGGCCGAAGGTCGCGACCCTGTTGGATGTGCATCACACGGCGTTCATGCAGGCCATAAGTAACGGGCGCACGGTGAATTGGCGGGCCATCCTGCCCCCGCGGCCATCGGAAGACCCCGCCCTGCACTGCGAGCATTGCGGTTGCGACATCGTAGAAGCCTTGAAGGCAGAAGGTGCCACGTGCTGATACTACATTGCGACGGATACAACTGCGACGCGGAGACCGATCGCGATCACGTCGCCGGCTGGGTTTGGGGGATGGAAGGCGGAACCGGCGACTCGGCCCGGGCGTTTTGCCCCGCGTGCGTGCGATCGCTGATAACACCGCTGGATTATTGGAACGTCTCGGGCGCCGTTGGACTACTCCCGATCGGCCAGGCGATCGAACGCGCGTTGACGTCTGGAATGGATCGAGGCGACTTCGGCATTCACGGTATCGAGCAATCCCTCGGCAATAGCCGAGACCTACGCGCCAGCATTGCGCCGCTCTTATGGCAGATCACCTCCACGATTGAAAGGGCCCGAAATGGCGAAGCGGAAGCCGCCAAAGCGAAAGAAGCGGGCGACGGCTCATGCGAAAGCACGGCCGAGACGGCCGTCGAGCGCGCGGCTCGAATACATCGAGCCTTCGATCCAACACCTGGCGATCCCGGTGGCGGAGTTGAAAGCCGATGCCGACAACCTGCGGACGCACAGCGCCCGAAACCTGGAAGTGATCCGGCGTAGCCTGGTCGACTTTCGCCAGCAAACCCCGATCGTCCGCGACGGTGACGGCGTGGTGCGGAAGGGCAACGGTACGCTACAGGCGGCGATCGCGCTGGGCTGGTCGCACGTGGCGGTAGTCGATAGCTCGTTGACCGGCAAGGCCGCCGAGCTGTACGCCGTGGCCGACAACCGAAGCGGCGATCAAGAGGTCGGTAGCGGCTGGGCCGATGAGGCCTTGGCTCAGTTTCTATCCGACCTGGCCCAAGATCCAACGACCGACGTCGAGGCGGCCGGATTCACCGCCGACGAAGTGCAAGACCTGATCGCCGCCACGGTGGCGGATCTGGAAGACGCCGACAAGAAACAAACCCGCGAAGTGAAACTGACCGAGCGGTTCGCCGTGCTGGTCAACTGTGAGGGCGAGGACGCTCAGCGGACCGTCTTCGCGTTACTGGAGGCCAAGGGCTACGCCTGTCGAGTGGTGACGCTATGAGCAAGAGCAAGAAACCAACTGCAACCGGTCTTGACCGCATCGACGTCGAGGTAAGCTGTCCGGTCCAACGGACGTTTCGCGTCGAGCAAATGGCGGGCCTCTTCGATCTGTCGGTTGAAGAGCGCAGCAGTCGAGCATGGTCGGTCGACTTGCCAACGGTCGATGATAAGTGGGCGATCGGCGCCATCGTCGGCCCGTCCGGATCCGGCAAATCGGTGATCGGTCGCAAGGCCTACGGCCGGCGGTTCGTCGAGGGTTACAAATGGCCGCGGGACAAGGCCGTGGTCGACGCCTGGCCCGAGTCGGTCAGCGTCCGCGATATCACCGGCATCCTAAACAGTGTCGGTTTCTCTTCCCCGCCCGATTGGTGCAAGCCCTACGGCGTGCTGAGCAACGGTCAGCGGTTCCGGTGCGACCTGGCCCGGGCGCTCTTGACGCCGGCCGAGGTGATCGCGTTCGATGAATTCTCGTCGGTGGTCGATCGACAAGTTGCCAAGTTCGGATCGGCCGCTGTCGCCAAGACGATCCGGGCCAGTCGGACCGCGAAGTTCGCCCGGCGGTTCGTCGCGATCACCTGCCACTATGACGTACTCGACTGGCTATCTCCCGATTGGGTCTTGGATCTCGGCGCGGGTGCGAGCGGCCGACTCGTAAGGGGGTGGGTTCAACCCGACGCCCGACGATTCGGCAAACTTGTGCGCCGACGGCCGCGGATCTCGATCGACGTCTGTCGCGCCCCGCGCTCGGCGTGGGATACGTTTAGGCAGCATCACTATCTAAGCGATCGACTCCATCCGGCGGCGCGGTGCTACGTGTCCTGGTGGGGCTCCGTGCCGGTCGCATTCCTGGCGACCCTCCAGAACATGGGACACACCGGGAAACGGATCGGCCACCGGGTCGTGGTCCTGCCCGACTATCAGGGGATGGGCATCGGGATTCGACTTGCCGAAACGGTAGCCCAATTGGAAAGTCGCCAAGGGTCGTGGAGTTTCCGGAGCAGCCACCCCGCATTGATCCGCGCGATGTACGGCCGCCCGGGTTGGCATTGCGTGTCGATCTCCGACGGTACCGTAGGGCACCCGGGAGTCCTACGTGCCGAGGGACGTCGCATGGGGTCGATTGGTCGATGCACCGCGACTTTCCGATGGGTCGGTGGGTCAGCCCCCGGCAACCGGCAGCCTAGTCCGTCGGTGGAATAATCCGGCCGACTAGGATTTGGAATAATCGGCGATACCGTTCCGGGTCCGTCGCGTCTCCCGCGTCGAGCGGGGTCCGTCGGTGGACCGATCGCCGTAAACCCCCCCGCCGTCGACGTTTAGCCCGGTTTCCGGAATTTGCGACAAATCGCATAATTTCGCTTGACCGGTTGCGAGATATAGCATACACTATAGGTATAGAGATCAGACGGACAACATGGAGACCAGACGATGAAGACCACGACACCGAAGACCGCGACCGGCTATTTCGTAGTCGTACCGAAATCAGATCCGATTCAGATGATCTGTCCGACCTGCGGGTCCGTTTGGGATTGGCAGGAAGGCGATAACGACTGTCCAGATTGTCCGGAAGATACACTGTTTCCGTACCCGAAAGCCGAGCGCTTACTGTAGGTAAACGCGATTCCGCGGGACGGTCCCTGCGGAACAAAAACGGACCGCGCGACGGAACAAGCGCCGCGCGGTCCAAAGTACCCAAACCCGGGAGGTTCAAGCAATGTCACACTACATCGAAACCGCATTTATGGGAAGTAACAAACCGGCCTGGCATGGCCTGGGGACCGTGGTAGCTGGTCAACCCACAAGCGCCGAAGCGCTGCGCCTCGCAGAACTCGACTGGACGGTCGTACTCGAACCGGTCCATGTTCACTCGCCTTGCGGCGCCAGCATCGAGCTACCCGGCTGGCGCGCGACGGTCCGGACGGACAGGGCGGTGTCCGATCCGACCCGGGCGCTCGGCTGTGTCGGATCGAGGTACACCCCAATCCAGAACGTCGACGCATTCGCGATGGCCGATGATCTGGTCGGCGAGGGTGGCGCGCGGTTTGAATCGGCCGGCAGTTTGAAGGGCGGGCGCCGGGTTTGGATGTTGGCCAAGCTACCCGAGCCCGCGAGCGTTCGCGACGACAAAATCGAGCAGTACCTATTGCTGACGAATTCGCACGACGGCAGTCGGGCGATGGAGGTACTTTGTACGCCGGTCCGGGTCGTCTGCTGGAACACGTTGGCGTTCGCGCTGCGCCGCGGATCGTCGAACGGATCGAACAAAGTCACCATCCGTCACACCTCGAACGCCGCGACCCGCGTCGCGGAAGCGCGGCGCGTTCTCGGATTGGCCGCCGATCATTTCCAGGATCACACCGAAACGATGGAAGAACTCGCCGGGTACAAGGTCGACCGGCGCTTTACCGAGGCGTATCTCAAAACCCTTTTTCCAGATCCGAAATCCGGCGGATCGAACAAGCGGGCGACGAAAACCCGCGATCGGATATCCGATCTGTTCCAGGGTGGACAGGCGGGCGCCGAGCAAGACGCAACCCGCGGGACCGCGTACGGTTTGCTGAACGCGGTTTCGGAATTCGTCGACCACTACCGGACCGTCCGGGTCACCGGATCATCGACGCGCGAAGAAAACCGGATGGAGTCGATCCTATACGGATCCGGCGCTAAGGTCCGGACCAGCGCGTTCGGTTTGTTGTCGCGAGCTACCGGGATCGGTTCGGACGCGCCCGCGTTGGTCGATCTTCACACTCCGGACCCCACCGCCGAGAACGTGCTCAATATGATCGACCTTAATTGACGGACATTGCTGGTCTGCTGGCGGACCCGCGCCGAGCGGGGTCCGTCGGTGGACCGTTCCGGATCCGTCCGACGTCTCCCCGGACGGATCCGGAACGGCCCACCATTCCGGGTCCGTCGACGTCTCCCGCGCCGAGCGGGGTCTCGGTGGACCGTTCCGGGTCCGTCGACGTCTCCCGCGCCGAGCGGGGTCTCGGTGGACCGTTCCGGGTCCGTCGACGTCTCCCGCGCCGAGCGGGGTCTCGGTGGACCGTTCCGGGTCCGTCGCGTCTCCCGCGCCGAGCGGGGTCTCGGTGGACCGTTCCGGGTCCGTCGCGTCTCCCGCGCCGAGCGGGGTCTCGGTGGACCGTTTCACCGGGAGGATGAAATGCTCACAGCATACCGAATCACTTTTTCTAACGGGCGGGTTATCGAGACCAGCATGGCCGCGGACGTAACGCTCAAGATGGCCCGTGCCTATTTCTTGGGCAATCCCAATCGGTTCGAGTTTGTGGAGGGCGAGCCGTCCGCATCGGCCGTCAAGGTCGAGCAAATAAGGGCGCCGGCGAAGGCGGTGACGGCAGAATGATACGTCACGCCATTCAGCACCTAGTGGAACATGCGAGACAGCGGCGGGAGTTTATTCGCGTCTATGGCCGGGAGCGCGGCCTTGTCGAATTCTCGGTCGCAAGCCGTTCTCGAAACCTTCACCCCGAAGACAGTCGCCGGATACTTGCCGAGGCCCTGGCCTTTGGGCGCGCCCACGGGAAATCGGCGGCCGAGTTCCGCCAATTCCTGCAAAGTCTATTGGAAACGGACGGAGGTGTACCACAATGAATCTCGCGAACAAATGTCGCCCCGCGAGCTGGGCCGAGATCATCGGCCAAGATCGCGCGGTCAAGCGGATCCGCCGCACGCTGGCCGGTGAGTGGGGCGGTCGGGCCTGGTGGATCTCGGGTCGATCCGGAACGGGTAAAACCAGCCTGGCGTACCTGATCGCCCAGCAAGGCGCTAGTCCCGAGTCGATTCAGGAAATCGACGCCTCGCAAATGACCCCCCAGCAGTTACACGCGATCGAGCAACAGCAATTTTTGTACGGTATGGGGGCCCTGTCCGGTCGAGCCTGCATCGTGAACGAGGCCCACGGTCTGCGCAAGGACACGATTCGGCAACTGCTGGTCTCTCTTGAACGATTACCGAAGCATGTTACATGGATCTTCACCACCACCTCGGAAGGCGAACAGCAGATGCTCGATGATCGGATGGACGCCCGGCCGTTGTGTTCGCGGTGTACGATGATCCGTCTCGAAACCGACGGCCTGAAAACCCCGTTCGCCCGGGCGGCGCAGGTGATCGCTAGGAAAGAAAATCTCGATGGGTGTCCGCTGTCTGCCTACGAAAGCCTCGCGGTTCGGAGTGATTACAATCTTCGGACGATGTTGCAAGCGATCGAGGCCGGCGAAATGTTGGACGGATCGGATCCGTCACCCGAACCGGATCCGTCACCCGAACCGAAACGGGGTCGAACCTCGAAACCGAAGGGCCGTAGGTCGCGCCCCAAAGCATCGGGATCGGAACGGTTCAATGTGCGCGTCCCCGTGCGGTGTAGTCAGACGGAGTTTGCCGGCCTGGAACAATTGGCCGGGCGTGAAGACACGTCAATTTCCGAGATCGTCCGACGACTGATCGATCGGGCCCTCGGGTTGGACGTCAAACCGGAGGTAGTAAAATGAGGCAGGTTGATTTCCGAGCGCTGGTTCTAACCGAGCTGGAGCGCAGGGGGTGGTCGATTCGCACACTGGTCTTGGCGCTCGATGGGCGCGTGGCCCAGCGGACGATTTACAGTTGGCTCCGAGACGGCCACGAGCTGGGAACTGATAAGCTGGCCTGTGTACTCGACGTGCTCGCGATCCCGGTCCGTCCCCGACGGGCCCGCAAGCGGAAACAGCGCGTAGCGAAAAAGTGAGGTGTCGCATGAAGACGATTTCGGTAAACCAACCGTGGGCGTGGCTGATCATTCACGGCGGGAAGTGGATCGAAAACCGGCGTTGGCGAACACAGTACCGGGGCCCGCTGGCGATTCACGCGGGCTTGCAGCGGCGCTGGCTGCCGGACTTCTACGATCCCCGAGGGTGGGCGACCGACGATCTCGCCTGCCCGGGGCACATCGTGTTGCCCCGACGATCCGATCTAATATTCGGTTCGGTGATCGGAGTCGTGGATCTGGTCGACTGTCTACCGAGCGATCACGCGGACGTGCGGCCCAGCGAATGGAACGAGGGCGCCGGCTGGTGCTGGGTGTTGCGCAATTCGCGGCCGATCGAGCCGGTGACGACGCGGGGTCGCCAACGATTGTTCGATGTAGAATTGGACCCGCGGATGGGCGCGGACTAAGCACAGGAGCAAACAATGTGCGGATCATTGACGCCGGCGGGGATGGAAGACAACTGCAACAACTGCGGGACAGATATGCGCGGGCCACGTTACCACGGCGTGGATCCGAGTGACAGCCTTTGCGGAGGCTGCCGAGCTGAGGGACATACGGCCCGGCACGATTGTCCGATATGTAGGCCAAATGCCGTTGACGCGCTTTGGGATCTCCCCGAGGTCCGCGCCGCGGTCGGCGAGGGTCTTGCCCGCGAACTGGAAGACTGACACGTTGAAACACCAAACGCCGAAAAGGAGTGACCGATGAGCACTGAGAAAGCAAACGATCCGGTAGAACGACTGGCCATATTGCTGCAAAGGCCCGTTGAAACAATCAGGCTCGGACTGTTGACGATCCGATCCTGCTGGGGGCTGACAGACACGGTGACCGACCGACTCGCTGTCGTGGTTCTGGAAGTAATCATCACGTCGCCGATCAGTTTCGACGCGCTCTTGGGCAGCGCCGCCGGATTTGCGGCGCAAGCGATCCGCGACGACGGTATTGATTTCGAGACCGTGATCCGCGATCTGGGCAAGTTGGCCAATCGAGGAATCGTCGGCTTCACGGCCGTCGCTGCTCTGCAACTGGCCCACAAGCGGACCGTCGTGACGTCGGCGGCGCCGATCGATACTGTGCAGGCCACGGGGGAGACGCTGGAATCGATCGCCGAGTTTAGATGCCAAGTCCGTGTGGCGGTCGATGCGATCTGCAACGTGATCGACGTCGGCTCGACCATCGCCCCGACGTTCACACTATCGCGGGGGATCCGAACCAAAATGGGGCCCGAGGGGCACGCCTGTATTGAGCACGAAGCCACGAGCGGTCGAACGCTGATCGTCCGAGTCAACGGGGGCTCCGGGGACTCTGAAACACTGTAGGACACCTCCAGCGACGTAGCGCTCGCCAGGGCCGACCAGCCGACCCCTGGCGGGCTTGTGTGCGCCGCCCCCGGTGCGCCGCCCCCGGTGCGCCGCCCCCGGTGCGCCGTTTTCCACGCCACGATTCCCACCACGTTGTAAAGTAGGGCCGCAACCAACGCCATATATGGACTAATCTGCGCGCCGACCCCAACGGGTGGCTGGTGCTCGGTTGACAAAGCGACGCCTCAATGCGCACGGTCCGGGGGTGCAAGTCGCCAGCCGCGGATTGGAAGCCGGGATGCGTAAGGCGCAGGCCCGATGTCGGGCCTTTGCGAAGCGGGCCAGGGGGCAACCATGTTTCACGTACACGATGGCTGGTTCTTTGATCGGCAACCGGACGGCTCGGTCCGGATCCAAAAGCGGGAAAACGCCCGCGACGACGCGCCGGTGGTGATCGAGACCGTCGTTCCGCCGGATGCCTGGGCCTCGGTGATGGCCTCAATGTCTGCCGGCGGTGAGATCGACGAGAGGTTTTACGCGGCAAAATCGTTTCACGAGTCAACCGGGCCGATCACGATCACCGCGTCGCCGCACGACTGATCGATCACGACGGGAGCTGAATCATGCCGGAAGCAATCAAGACCGCGATCACCGAGACAGCCGCCGCCCCGGCTGAATTCGAGTCGGACGGCCAACGGTACAAGGCGCAGCGGTTGGCCGATCTGATCACGGCCGATCGATACCTCGAAGCCAAGGCGGTGCAGGCCGCCGGCAAGGGCTTCGGGGGCGTGACCTTTAGGAAGTTCGTGCCGCCGGGCACCGTTGGGTAATCCATGCCGCGAGCCACCGCAATTTTGGACGCGACCGGTCGACCGTATCGAGCCGAACGATCGGGGAACGACACCGCCCAAGCCGTCGTGCGCCGGCGCGATTCTAAACTGCAAGCCCGTTACGACGCCGCCCAGACCTCACACGACAACAAGCGGCACTGGGCCAACGCCGACCACCTGGGTCCGGTTGCGGCTCATTCGATTGCCGTTCGCAGGACGCTCATATCCCGGGCCCGCTACGAAGTCGGCGCCAATTCGTATGCCCGCGGGATGGTGCAGACCCTCGCGATCGACACGATTGGGACGGGCCCCCGGCTGCAAATGCTCGAAGCGGACTCGGGGCTCAATCTTGAAGTCGAGCGACTATGGCGCCAATGGTCTAGAACGGTATGCTTGGCCCGGACGCTTCGCACGCTGCGCGCCGCGCGGCCGGTCGACGGCGAGGGCTTTTTGGTACTGCGCCGGAACGATCGCATCGCCCACCCGATCAAGCTGGATCCGCTGTGCATCGAGTGTGATCGCGTTGTGACGCCCGACGCCTTGACGATGGATCCCGGCCGGCGGATGGTCGACGGCATTGTCTACGACGATCTGCACAACCCGATTGAGTATCACATACTGCGCAATCACCCGGGCGAAATGCGATCTGCCGGGAGCTGGGGAGAATACGATACAGTCTCCGCCGAGTTCGTCGTCCACTATTTCCGCCAGGACCGCGCCGGCCAGGAACGCGGCATCCCCGACCTGACGCCGGCCTTGCCGCTGTTCGCGCAACTCCGGCGCTACACCCTGGCGGTGATCGCGGCGGCCGAGACGGCCGCCGACTTCGCGGCGGTGCTCTATACCGATCAGCCGCCGGATCCTGACGCGACCGGCCTCGCGCCCTTCGATCTGGTGGAGCTGGAAAGGCGTATGGGCACGGTTCTGCCCGACGGCTACAAGCTGGGACAGATCACACCGCAGCAACCCGCGCAGACGTACAGCAACTTTAAGGGCGAGATCCTGAGCGAGATCGCCCGCTGCCTGATGATGCCGAGCAACATCGCCAGTTTGAACAGCGCGAACCACAACTACGCCTCCGCACGTCTGGACAGTCAGAACTATCAGCGGGCGATCGGCGTCGAGCGCGACGAAATCGAGCTGACGGTACTGGTCCCGATGTTCGTGTCATGGCTGCGCGTCGCGGCCGAGGCCGGTCTCGTGCCGGCGGTCCTGGGAGTCGGCGCCGAGGACGTCGCCTACGAATGGCGCTGGGATGGCTTCGATCACGTCGATCCAGTGAAAGGGGCCCGCGCCGACGCAATCGACCTGGCCAACCATTCGCAAACCCTTGCCTCGATCTGCGCCCGCCGCGGCACGGATTGGGAAGAGAATCTGATTCAGGCGGGGAAAGAGCTGGCCCTGGCGAAGCGGCACGGTCTGGTATCGGACACGACCGCGGACCCGGAAGAGGACGCCGAGGAAACGCCGACGGCCGATGAAGTGAAGGACGCAACCTAGTGCCGACACCAGCACAACCCAAGAAACGCAAGGCGCGATTGCCGACCGGTCTTACCCTGAACGCCGAGGCCTCGATCCACGTGGTCGCCGCCGGCGACGACGGGGAGAACAAGCAACCGACGTTCGACATACTCGCGTACACCGGCGGCGCCATGCTGATTTCGTATTGGCCCTACCCCGTGGCAATCGATCTGTCGGGTTTGGAGTTTCGGCAGGACGTGGCGGTCTTGCTCGATCATTGGGCCGATCAGATCGTCGGCCAATCAACGTCAGTCAAGGTCACCGCGCGAACGCTGGTACTAAAGGGCGTGGTCACCGGCGCTTTTGAGATCGAAGATCAGCCGGCCTGGAAGGTCGTTATGCACGCCCGCGCCGGCTTCAAGTGGCGGGCCTCGGTCGGCGTGATGCCGATCGACGTGGAATTTATTGAGTCGGGTGCCAGGGCAAAAGTCAACGGCAAGAGTATCGATGGGCCCGCCCATATCGTTCGCTCGGGGCGCTTGGGCGAAGTCAGTTTCGTTTCGGTCGACGGAGACGGTAACACCGCCGCGAAGATCGCGGCAAGAGCAAGAGCGGAGGCTGTAGCAATGAACTTTGAAGAATGGTTGAAGGCAAACGGTTTCACGCCGAGCGCGGTCACAGAGACGCAACGGCCGATGCTCGAAGCGGCTTGGCGGGCCGGCGTTGCGGCGTCGGCGGATCCCGCGGACCCGGATCCCGCGGATCCGGCAGATCCCGCGGACCCGGATCCCGCGGACCCGGCGGACCCGGCGGACCCGGATCCCGCGGACCCGGCGGCCCCGGCGGATCCCGCGGAGTCGAGCGCGACGATCACGCTACGCGCCGACGTTACCAAGGCCCGCAAAGAGATCGCCGCGGAGGTGCGCCGAGTGGCGGCGGTCCAAAAGCTGTGCGGCCAGACACACCCCGAGCTGTGCGCTAAGGCCATCGAGGGGAACTGGACGCCCGAGCGCACGGAGCTGGCGGTCTACAAGGTCAGAATGCCGGCGGTCGGGGCCGCAGGGGGCGATCGTTCCGAGTCGGGGCTCGGCCTCGAGGCCGCGCTCTGCCTCAGCGCGGGGATTCCGGAGTCTCGGGTCGGCGATTTGTACGACGATCGCGCCATGAATGCAGCGCTCGCCCCGGGCCTGCGCGGCGCCGGACTGCATACGCTGTTGTTCTCGGTGTGTGCCGCCGGCGGCGAGCATGTGCGACCTGGCCAGGTCAACAACGATCTCATCCGGGCGGCGTTCGCGGCTGATCAACGCTTGATCCAGGCGGCCCCCGGCGGATTCAGCACGATCAGCCTTTCGGGGATCCTGTCGAATCTCGCCAACAAGGCCATGCTCGAAGCATACAACGCCGTCGCCGCCGTGGCCGGCCTGTTCTGTGGCACGGCGGATCACGGCGACTTCAAAACGCACACCAAATACCGCATGACCGGGGTCGGTGCGTTCGAGGCGGTGGCACCGGATGGCGAGATCAAGCACCTAACGCTTGGCGAGGCGTCCTACACGAACGTCGTGGACACCAAAGGCGGCCTATTGGCGTTGACCCGGCAGATGATGATCAACGACGATCTGGGCGCGTTCACCCAGATCCCGCGAATCATCGGCCGCGCGAGCGCGATCGCGCTGGAAAAGGCGGTATTTACGCTGTTGCTCGGAAACTCCGGTAGTTTCTACGCCAGCGGAAACAGCAACCTCAACACGGGCGCCGGCAGCGCCTTGTCGATCGATGCCGTGACGATCGCCGAGCAGACCATGCGCGACCAGACGGACGCCAACGGCGACCCGGTACTGATTTCGCCGACGGTGCTGCTGACCGGGACCGCGCTGGCGGTCTACGCGCAGCAATTGTTCAAGGATCTAAACGTCGATCAGACCACCACGACCGACAAGCCCAAGCCGAAGAGTAACCCGCACGCCGGCAAGTTCGCGCCGGTATCGAGCCCCTACGTCAACGCGCAGGGCTTGCCGAGTGAAAGCGCCAGCAAATGGTGGCTGTTCGCCAATCCGGTCGACGTCGCGGCGATTGAGATCGCGTACCTGCGCGGGGCGCGGGTGCCCATCATCGAAAGCGCCGATACGGACTTCGCGACGCTGGGAATGCAATGGCGCGGCTACTTCGATTTCGGCGTCGCCTGGCAGGATCCGCGGGCGTCGGTCCAAAACGACGGCGTGTAGGTCAACGAAACCCGATCGTCGCTGGGCGGCGAATGAAACACAACAGGAGTGCTTATCATGGCTCAGACTTACCAGGCCCGGCGGATTGCCTCGGGTCTAAAGGTGGACTACACGCCGGGCACCGCAGTCGGGGCCGGAAGTGTGGTTGTGCAGAGTTCCCTGGTCGGATTCGCCGAGACCGATATCGTGGCCAACGCGCTCGGCTCGCTGGCGTTCGCTGGTCTCTTCGATGTGGTGAAGATCAATGGGGCCATCACCGCCGGCACCGCTCTGTATTGGGATCTCGACGGCAACCCGCAGGGCGGGGTCGCCGGATCCGGGGCGATCACCACCACCAGCGGCGACGGCGATTTCTGCGGTTTCGCGACCGCGGCGGCTACCGATACGGCCGAGGTCGTGCGCGTACTGTTGGTGCAGCCGGTCTCGGTCTCGATTCAGAATCAGTTGGACAACGTAATCACCGACCCGGGCGATGCCGGCGCGATTCCGGTCACCATCGGCGGCAGTGTGAGCATCGTCACCGCCGGGGTGGAGACGCGGACGATCGCCGATCCGACGTTGGTGGGCCAGGTGATTTCGATCGCCATGAAGACCGACGGCGGGACCTGCACGATCACGGCCGCCTCGCCGATCGATCAGACCGGGCGTACCACGATCGTTCTGGATACCACCGGCGACGTCGTGGTCCTGATCGCAGTCGAGGACGGAGCCGATATCGAATGGCGGATCTTGGCCGACGATACGACGGCAGCGCAGTACAACAACCTGGCCGACGTCTTGACCGACCCGGGGGATGCCGGCGCGATTCCGGTCACCCGCGGCGGCCACGTGCCGTTGGTCACCGCCGGCGCCGAGACGCGCACGCTGGCCGATCCGACCTTCATGGGCCAGCAGTTATTGTTGGCCATGAAGACCGACGGCGGCAATTGCGTGGTGACCGCGGCGACGGCGGTCAATGAGGCCGGCAACAACACGATCACCTTTGACAATCCCGGCGAGACGCTGTTGCTGGTGGCGATCGAAAGCGACGCCACCTTGGTTTGGCGGGTGGTCTTGACCGACGCTGCGGCCCTGTCGACCGTGTAGCGCGGAACGATGGTTGACCTATTCCAGACCGGTGCCGACCGACTGGCGACGGTGTTGCTGACCAACGCCGGCGTATCGGTAACCTACAGTCGCGCCGGCGATTCGGTGGTCTTGACCGCGACGGTCGGCACCACCGAGTTTGAATGGGTCGACGACGACGGGGCGACGCAGGAGATCGAGGCGCGGGATTACTTGGTGCGTGCGGCGGATTTGATCCTAGCCGCCGCACTCACCTTGCCCGCGGTCGGAGACAAGATCGTCGAGGTGGCCGGCGCCAAGACATACACCTATCAGGTTATGGCCTTTGGCGACGAACCGGCCTGGCGGTACAGCGATCAGCAGCGCGTGAGGTTGCGGATCCATACGAAACTGATCGGGACGGCGACCGCATAATGGACAGCATCCACAACGGACGGCCCCTCGGGACTGGGTGGAAGGTCGCCGGGGTATTGGTTGGCATCATTATGGCGATAGTGCAGGTCGCCGCGGTCTACAGCATGAATCAGCTTACTTCGCTTTCCGAGCACCACACCGAGGATATGACCGCCCTTAAAGCGGGCTGCAAGACCGATGCAGAGTACGACGCCAAAGCGCGGGCCAACCACGCCGCCCTAGAGGGCCACCCCACTATCGTCGAGCGGTCCCGGTCGATCCAGAAGGATCTGGCCGATATCAACGTGAAGCAGAGCGCCCAAGGCCTGGCGCTTGGTGCCCAACACGAATTGCTCATTCGTATAGATGAAAAGCTAGGACGTGTGATCAACGCGACGCCGTGAAAATAGGGAGCACAACATGCCCGGGACAATCGTACAACTGGCGCAGGCGATCGTCTCCCAACTCAACGCCGAATTCTCGCCGGCGACGTTCACCGCCGAGCGCGGGTACAACCCGGTCAAGACCCTCGAAGACCTGGCGGCGCTCACCGTTACCGTGGTCCCGAAAAAGCGAACGATCGACGCGGCGACGCGGGGAACGCATCACTTCGACGACGCTGTGGATATCGGCGTGCAAAAAAAGCTCGATCCGGCAACCCCGGCGAACGTCGACGCCATGATCGATCAAGTCGAGGCGATCGTTGACCACCTGCGGAAGACCCCTCGACTGACTGACGCCCCCGGATCGTTCCTGGCCGAAATCACAAATGATCCGATATTCGCACCCGAACACCTGGACAAGCATCAAGCATTTACGAGTGTGATCACGATCACCTATAGGACTGGGCGCAGCAAATAATGGCGTGGGACGGAGAACCCGTCGAAGTGTCTACCGCGATTCACAACAAGTTCGGACCGCGCGCAGACCGGTTGCTCATCGGCTACCCGCTGGCCGAGATTGCCGGGGTGGTGCTCGCCAATAAGGGACTGGACAACACCCATCGAGCCGATCTGCCGGCTTTCGGGGCCGGCGACATTATCAATACGCCGACATTTATCGACACCGGACCCGAGGCCCCTTGTATCGAGTTCGGCAACGGGGTCTCCGACGCGCACGCCGAAATCCACACCGCCAGCGGCGCCGACGTGGACTTCCCTCGAGGGACGATGCTGTGGCGGCTCCGAGGGCTCGATGTAGATGGCCTCCAGGAATACTACTTTAGCAGCGGGGCTTCTGGCGGGATCGGTCGGTTGAATCTGCTCCGTCGGAAGGTGGGCCAGGGTAAGACGTTGCAGGTGCTGTTCATGGACGCCGGCGGTGTGCCCCGCAACCTGGAGTACGCCTGGGATTGGACCGGCTGGCATACGATCGTGGTGACATGGGGCGAGCGCGGACTCAAACTCTACCTCGATGGGGCGACTCCCGTTGCTCAGGATGCGACCACCGATGGGTGGAAGATCGCTGACGGGGAGACGGCCCGGCTGGGGGCCAACCACGTCCCGGTTACCAAGAATACTCGGATGGCCGCGTTCGGTTTGTGGGACGTGCAACTCGAAGAGTCCGAGATCGCCGACCTAATGGACGACTCGGAACTGCCGTTCCGGCCGGCACCATCAGCGGTGACGGCGTTCGCCACGGTGGCCGGCCCCATCGTCGGCCGGATGGATCGCGCGTCGTGTGTTATGCGCTGCACGACGGGGCCCGGCAACGGCGACCCGTTGGTCCTGGCCAGTGCCGACGTCGGTTGGCGGGTGGCCTATGGTACGGATCGAAGCGACTTGGGCGATCCGGTCGATAGCGCCGTCGTGTCGGCGGCGACCGACATCAACACGCCGCTCGATATCACACTGCAATTGCCGGGCGGTCCCGCAGACGGCCAGGAATACTTTTACCGGGCCGAGTGGACTATCAACGGCACGGATTGGTTCCCGTTCCCCGGCGGGACCGGGCGGTTCCACACCCGCCGCGATCCATTGGGGGGCTCGTTCTCGTTCTGTATCGTGGCCGACCCGCACAACGCCAACGATGGCGATCAGGGGAAACCGGACCCGCTCGCCAACGGCTTCGGTGTCGAACTATTTGAGGACAGCACAAGTCGCAAGTGGTACGCCAACTGGCGGACCGAACGTGACCTACGGATCAACACCAATCCCGACTTCATTTTGAACCTGGGCGATTCACCCTTTGTCGGCGAGGACACCGGCGCCGGCTTGGCCTCACTGGACGCCGCGAAGTTCGCGCGTATGGCCGCATACCTCAATGGCTCGCACTTGCTTTCCAAGACGGCGGCGATCTATCACCTGATCGGCAATCACGACGGGGAAATGGGCTTTCGGCAGAACGCCCGCGACGGGGCGGCCATGGCGCTGCAACAACAATCGACGATCGCCCGCAAACGATTTCTGCCCAACCCGACGAACAGTACCTACCCGGAAGGCGGCGAGAATGAAGGCGATCCGAATGTAGACGATACGCTCGAATGGCTGCCCGCGAACGCGGAGCCGTTCGCGTCTCACCCCGGCGGCCATGCCGGTTATCTGGATGATTACGTGATCGACGCGGGCGCCGAGAACGCTTCGCCGCTGGAGAATTACTACGCCTTTACCTGGGGAGATATGCTGGTCGTGGTCCTCGACGTCCTGCGCTACACTGAGCCCGGAGATCCTGACCAGGCCATCGGGACCGGTGGTGAAGCGAAACGGTCGGGCCCCTCATTTACGTTCGGCCCGAAACAGATGGCGTGGCTGCGCGACGTCTTGTCGAAATCGACGGCCAGGTGGAAGATCGTCGCCACGCACCACCTGCCAGGTGGTGAGAATATCGGCGTCTCGAACGGCGTCGGCTTCTATGGGCGGGGCTCCGGTATCAATCTGAGCACCGCGGCCGAGAAGGAATTGCACCAAGTATGTCGCGAGCACGGGGTTACGGCGATCTTCAAGGGACACGATCACAAGTTCTGCCACGTGATCCGCGAGGGACTGAACTACATCACCTGTCCCACGCCGGGCGCCCCGTCGTTGACGAATGGCACCGGCTGGAACTGGGCCGAGATAAGCGACTCCTATGGGACGGCTGAGTCGGAGGGCGCGGAGCTGGCCAGCGGTGGCAGCGGCAGTGGAAGGGCGGCCGGTATCGTTCACATGTTGAACGTCGTCGGCTATCTGGAGGTCGTGGTCACGCCGACGACGTTTACGATCAATCTCCGTCAGACGGAATTTACCCGCGAACTTTCGGGCGATCTAACGGAAACGATGCGGCATAAGGGACGATTTGTGGGGCCGGTGTATATCCCGTCGGCCGACGTGGTGACCCTGAGCGAGCGACCCGAGGACGTGGGCTATGCTGCGCTGGATTCGGACCTAACGGGCGAATGGTGGAACAATCCGCCGACGGACAAGAAAGGTGCCGCGGTGGGCCACTATGGCTATGACGAATCGTACGGCGGGCCCAACGTAACCCTATCGGGTACGGGCGACGCCGCGACCCGCGTCGCGGCTGTCCCGCGCACCCTATACACCGCGGAGTTGCATAACGCGCCGATCGATCAGCTTGGTCGGACGCCACACGTTCGGTCGATCCCGTTGAACCCGAACACCTGGCAGGCGGCGGCGGATTTGTCGCTGATACTGGATGGCACGGTGACGGTCCCCAGCGGCAACGTGGCGGCCACCGCCGAAATGCGGATCGACAAGGGTCCGGTGAAAACTCTGCCCAAGGACGGTCGGTACCGCCTCGACGGTGTGGATGCGTCCCTAATCCAGTTTCGCGGCGCCGACGGCGATCGCGTGCTAGTGGTGGGCAATACGCGGGATTGAGCGAGGTCGAAATGAGCAATCAAAATCCAATCGTGACGTCGATTCTCTTTGACGGTGCCACCTGGACCACGGCCGGACCGACTAAGGTCGTGCAGAATGTGACCGTCTGTGTACCGAGCGGCAATACAGACGACGTGAATGTGCGCGTTGACGGCGGCGCGTCGCAGGTGTGGCCCAAAGACACCGCCGCCCCGTTGCTCGGCGTCGA
>SDBT01004775.1_pt1 | contig 22916 bp, 4 predicted proteins | sample 2277101 | NCBI WGS metagenome assembly SDBT01 (sample SAMN10404973, study PRJNA504765) | marine sediment metagenome | isolation source: marine sediment core GS10_PC15, 103 cmbsf | place: Arctic Ocean: Southern Knipovich Ridge | collected 2010 | reverse complement strand
GTCGAGCTGTTGATCGTGGCGTCGATGGTCGAGTCGTTTTGGGCGTCGAGCACGACGTCACCGCTTCCGGTGGTCGTGACGTCGCTGTCGGTGATGTGGGCGTCGGCGTCGCTGAGCACCATGTTCGTGGCGATCACGCCGTTGACCGCGACGGACTTGCCCTTGCCAAAGACACTGCCGCCGGAGGAGATCACCGAGCTGTTGTCGACGGCCCGAATGGCCGCCTGCTCCAGCGCCGTAAGCGAAACGTCACTGCCGGCCAAGACCACGGAGTTCTCGATCGCACTCTCCACGGCGCTGCGGACCTCATTGCGAACGACCAGGCCACCCACGGCGACCGAATCGGAGGCGGTCACATTCAGCGGCACCGGCAAACCATCCAGCACGTCGCTGATGCTCGTCGAGTCGAGTTCTTTCCACACGTCCGTATCGGTATAGTCCTCCGCATCGAGATCGACGTTCACGCCGTCGCTGGGCGTGTCTGAAATGAAGCGATATATCTTGCCGGGAGTCCCTTGAACCGGCCGCCAATCGCCCGTTTCATCATAGTTCAGGGTGCCTAGAATACCGGCGGTGGTAAGATCGATCAGCCCGCTGGTGCCGATATAGTCGTACACTTCTCCGGCCGACCCGCCCGTGCCGGTGCTGTTCGCGTCGAGTTCCACGCGGTCACCCTTCTGGAGCGTGCCGTTGAGTCCGGTATCAAGCGAACCGTAGTCGACGTCAGCCAAGCGGACCTGATCGCCGTCCTCGATGAGTTCCCGCAGGCCGGATCGATCGGTGTACTGGTACTCGTTGGCGATTCTCGAGGCGATGTCCGACGCGATACTGATTCCCGCATCGTTGGAGGTCGTCTGCATTACGGCCAGATCGCTCTCGGCGTTGATCAGGGCCTTGTCGTTGGCGAAGAGCGTGAGGGCACCACCGACAGATACCGGAACCAGCAGACGCCAGTCCGTGTCGCCCGGGTAGTCCTGCCCGGTCACCTCCGTCAGATCCAAGGGTGATTGGGGCGTGGCAGGCTCGTAGACGTAGACGTCACCGGAGGCCAGTTTCACGCGATCACCCTCGGCAACGGTCTGGCCGGCGCCGGCCGACGACAGGTGCTGGAACTCCGGCGTCACGCTCTCGTTGTCGATGTAGGCCCGAGCCTCGCTGCTGATCATGTTGCTGGCGAGAATCGCGCCCACGCTGGTGCCGCTGGCGTTGAACAGCGCGGACGCGGCCGACGTCGCGTCGTTACTCACGTTGGCGTTGATCAGAGTGGTCCGTGAGACGTTCAACGAGGCGTCCACCAGGTAGGCATTCAGATCCGAGTCGACGAGCAACCACTTCGTTCCTTCCTCGAACACCGTCACGCTGAAATCATCGTTCAGCGGAAGGCTCGCGAAGACAAACTGCGCGTGGATCGTTGCCTGCACGCCGGCATCATTAAAGGCATCGATCGCCGCTTCATTATCGTTCGTGTTCGTATCGTCCGCGTCGGCAGTCGCCAGATCGCTGAGTTCCCCTGTGCTAACGCCCGTCAGGACCAACGAGAGGGATTCTTCCGAGTCCGCCCAGAGCAGGAGGTCGCCCGCCACATCGACGACGGAATCCACGATGTAGGCGTGGACGGCGGCTGGAATCTCATTGCCGAACGCGTCGGCGACTTCGGGCGAACCGATCAGTGTGTCGATTGCGTTGAAGAGGAAATTCTGCGGTCGCCAGCCGATGGTGTTAAACGCCATCGTGACGCCAACGCCCGTGTCGCCGGTGGACGTGGCGCTCTTGATGTCCGCGTTGATCGCGGAAGTATTCCTGGCGTCGATGACGAGATGGCCGTTGGTGCCGGCTGCCGTCGTCACGACTTCACTGTCCTGAAGAGAGGCGCTGACGTCGCTCAGAACGGCGTTGGTCGCAATCGTGCCGTTTACGGCCACCGAGGTCCCGGTACCGTAGGCGCTTCCGCCGGAAGAGCTCACCGCACTGTCGACCAACGCCCGAATGACCGCATCCGCCGCCGCCGTGACGGAAACCTCATCGGCGGTGACCGTGGCGTCGCGAACATAGGCTTCGGCGTTGCTACGGACGTCGTTCAGCACGATCAGGCCGCCGATGGCGATCGAGTCCGATCCCGTGACGTTGTAACCCTGCGGGATCAGTTGTGTCTCGGGCGCCTCCATCCAGTAGTCGAGGTTCGAGTAGTCGGCGGCGCTGAGATTCGTAGGCCCGGTCAGAGCCGACGCCGGGTCGATCCCGTCGGGGCCGAGGTATTCGTAAACGCTGCCGGCATTCCCGCCGTTGGCGTAGGTATCGTCGAGCCTCACTCGGTCGCCGTACGTCAGCCTAACCGACGTGTCGGCCGTGGTATGCTGAACGTCCAAGAAGTCGTTGATGGTCTCTTGCAGCACCGACGCTCCACCGTCGTTGGTGGTGATCGACGAGGAGACCAGCTTGCTATTGGAGAAGACCCCGGCCTCGTCTTTGGCCGCGATGTTGACGCTCCCCGCGGCATCGACGCTGGTCGCGCCGGGTGAAGCGGTGTCCTTGACGTATGCCTGAGTGTCGGTGTTTACCTTGTTACTGGCGAGAATCGCGCTGGCGGCCATCCCCGTCGCGCCGAACAGTGCCGAGGCTGCGGAACTGGCGGCGTTGCTTACCGTGGCGTTCAGACCCACGACGTTATCCGCGGCGACCAGTAGATTGCCGGCGGTGTCGACCGTCGAATTCTCGATTGCGGCGATCACCTCGGCCGGTTGGGCCGAGCCGATCAGCGTATCTCCCAACAGCGTGTCAATCGCATTGAACAGTACGTTCTGGGACTGCCAGCCGATGGTGTTAAAGGCCAGTGTGACGCCGACGGCCGTATCGCCGGTCGAGGTCGAGCTGTTCAGCGTGGCGTCGATCCCCGAGGTGTTGTCGGCCGTGACCTCGACGTTGCCGCCAATCGGGGTAGTGGAGTCGCCGATCTGGCTATTGGTGATCTTGGCGATGGTCGAACTGAGCACCAGATTCGTGGCGATGGTTGCGTTGACCGCCAGCGAGGTGCCGGTGCCGAACGCGCTGCCGCCGGACGACGAGACTTCGCTCAGTGCGGTCGCTTGGATCGAGGCGTTCGACAGCGCATCGACCGTGACATTTCCGCCCGCCGCCATGTTGGTATTGTCGATCAGCGCGTCGACGTCGCTACGGACATCGTTGCGCACCACCAGGCCGCCGATGCCGATGGAGTCGGAACCGGTGAGATTGCCGATATTGGGGATATAATCCGCCGTGCTCTGGGTCACTTTCTCCCAGTTTGCCGTATCACCCCTGTAGTCCACCGCGCCAAGATCGCCGGTGAATTGACTCGATCCGATATAGCGATAGACGCTGCCCGCATCGCCTTGGATCTCGGCCCAGTCGTTCGTATCTGAATAGTCCTGTGCCGTCAGATCGAGCGTGCCGGGTGTTGATCCTACGTACTTGTATGTACTTCCAACGGTGCCGCCGATCTGGACCCAGTCTCCGACGGTGTAGTCCAAGGTGCTCAGGTTGTCGCCGCCGGAAAGATCAAGAGCGGTGCTACCGTCGTACTTATAGAGACCGTCCGTCTCTCCAGTTCCGGTGAAACCGGTCGTCACGACCTTCACCACTTCGCCCACCGCAACAGAAATCACCGTGGTTTCCGACGTGAGGTAGTCGTGGTCGGTATAGCCGGCGCTGATCAACACAAAATCGTCCGCCGCCACGGTAGCGCTGTCGACGCCGGGGTCGTCCGTGCGGTGATTGATCGAACCGATGCGCACCTTGTCGGAGTCCGACGCACCGGCCTTCGTCCAGCGCATGGTATCGTTGTAGTTCTCGGTGGCCGGATCGATCGAACCGCTGGCGCCGGTGTACTGGTAGACGGCCCCTTCGTCACCGGTGATCTCCCGCCATAGAGAGGCATCGCTGTAATCCTGCGCACTTAGGTCGCGCGTGGCGGGGACGTTACCGACGTACTTGTACGCACTGCCGGTTGTGCCGGCGATCCGCGTCCAATAGGTCGTGTCCGCGTAATCTTGCTCGCCCAGATCCCGCGTGCCGCCCGGTCCCTTGAACTTGTAGGTGGCATCGTCCACTCCGTCGATCTTCACCCAGTCGGTCACGCCGGGATAATTCAGACCGCCGAGGGTCTGATTGGTCAGGGTAACGCTGCCGGACCATATGTACCGGTCACCTTCATTGCCATAAGTCGATGTGTCTAGCACGAGCACGACATCGCCGACGTTGACATCGACGCCGGTAGCGGCCGTGTCATAAGTCTCGTCCGCGTAGCCACCGGCCACCCGGATAATGTCGCCGATCTCGAGGTCGGCGCTGCCGTCGATTGTGACGTGATCCTGTGCGGTGTAGCCGGATTGGACTCGAACAATCTCGCCCAGCGCGAGGGCGGTGCTGGTGTCCGTCGTATCGTAGTCGTCGGTGACGTCGTCGTGGTAGCCGTACTCGACCTTGACGGTTTCGTCCGGCTGCACCGTAAAGCTGTTGTCGTCGGTGGTAAACAAGTAGCTCGGCGCACCGATCGTGACCACGCCGGAGGCCGTGGTGAGGTTGTAGTAACTGTCGAACTTGCTCAGCGCGTCTTGCAGCAGACTCACGCCACCGTCATTGGTTGTCGACGATGCCGATACGACCTCGCTGTCGGCGAGGATTCCCGCGTCGTCGCTGGCGGTAACCGAGACGTCGCCGCCGACATGGACGGCCCCGGGCGTGCCGCTCGTATACTCGATGGAGGCCCGCGCCGAACTGCTGACCAGATTGCTCGCCAGCACGCCGGACGCACTCATCCCGGTGGCGCCGACCAACGCGGACGCCGAACTCTCCGCCTGATTGCTGATCGTCGCGGTCAACTGCGCCGCATTATCCGCGTCGAGCGTCAGATCACCGTCGACGTTGACCCGGCTGTCCTGAATATACGCCTGGACGTCGGCGGGCTGTTCCGTGCCCAAGACGCTATCGCCCAGCAAGGCGTCCAGCGTGTTGTAGAGCAGATTCTGCGGCTGCCAGCCAATGGTGTTGAAAGCCAGGGCGACGCCGACGGCCGTGTCACCCGACGTCGTGGCCGTGCCGACCGTGGCATCGATGGCCGAGTCATTGTCGGCATCGACCAACAGGTTGCCGACGTCGGCGTTCCCATCGGTGAGATCGTTGACGTGGATCGTACTGTCGGTGATCGAGGCATTTGCCGAACTGAGCACGGTGTTGGTGGCGATGGTGCCATTGACCGCGAGCGAAGTCCCGGTCCCGTAGGCGCTGCCGCCGGACGACGACGCCGCACTGTCGGCCGTGGCGACGATCTGGGCGATCTCGAGGGCCTCGACCGTGAGATTGCCGTCGGCGACCAGTACCGTGGCGTCGTTGATATAGGCGTCTACGTCGCCGCGGACGTCGTTTCGCACTACCAGGCCGCCGATGCCGACGGAATCGGAGCCGGTGACGTTCAGGCCGCTGGGGATGATGTTCGTCTCGTCCAGTTCCTTCCACAACTCGTAGTCGCTGTAGTCCCGTGCGACGCCCAGATCGACCGTGCCGAGGACCCCCATGTACTGGAACACCTTGCCGGCCGGGTCCAGGCTGCCAACCGTCGGGTCGGCCGTGGTCACAAAATCGTCGGCCACACGAACTCGATCGCCAAACGCCACCGACGGCGAGCCCGAGTTCGACGTGAACTGGTAATCGTCCAGCAGCGTCTGTGCGAAACTGTTCAGAATGCTGGCCCCACCGTCGTTGCTGGTCGACGAGGAGGAGACCAACCGGCTCGTGGCGTCGATCGACGCGTCGTCGGAGGCCGAGACTCTCACGCCGTCGGTGGCGGCAGTCGCCATCAAATCCCAGCCGGTAGCGAGCTCGTAGCCTATGGTGGCGTCGGTGAGATCCAAGACGGCCTGAAGCGGGCTAGTCCCCTGATATTTGTACCTGGTCCCGCCAACGTTGACCACATCCCCAGAGGCCACCGTCGGCGTCGTCATTGAGGTTGACTCGAAATCGACGGCGTCGGTGGTCTCCGTCCAGTCGCCGTTGGTGGCGTAGTTCTGCTCGCCGTCAGAAAGATCCAGGTAGGCCACCAGTTCGCTGTTGGTCCACTTGTAGACCTCGCCGGTGTCGAGCTTGACTCGCTCGTCGGTGAGGACGCTCTCGGGCGTATCCGCCTCGATATAGTTGTAACTCGCGATCCCGGCCGTCACCGATGTAGCCAGCGGAGTCCAGGGGCTGGCGGTGTAAGTCTCTGCGCTGAGGTCTACCGGCGAATCAAAGTCAGGCGTAAGCGGATTGCGAACGATATCGGAACCGCCATACTGGTAGATACTGCCGTCGGCGAGGCGGACCCGGTCGCCTTTGAGCAATATGTACGTCAGATCCGATGATTCGTAATCCCAGTCGTGACCGATGTAAGCCTGCGCCGTGCTGCTGACCAGGTTACCGGCCAGCACGCCGCTGATACTCATTCCCGTGGCGCCGAACAAGGCCGACGCCGCCGAGGTCGACTCGTTACCGACGGTGGCCACGATTCCCGCTTGCGTGTCGGCCGTAACGTCAACGTCTCCGGCCACATGGACCGTCGAATTGTCGACGATTGCCAGCGAGTCGGCCGACTGCTCGGTGCCGATGCTGCTACCCAACAGCGTATCGATCGCATTGAAAAGGACGTTCTGCGACCGCCAGCCGACCGTATTGAACGCCAAGGTAACGCCCACGGCCGTATCGCCCGACGTGGTCGCGCTGAGGTTCGTGGCCTCGATCGTGGCCGTGTTGTCGGCCGTCACGACGAGATTCCCGCCGATCGGAGCGCCAGCCGAACCGAGCGTGCTATCTTCGACCGTGGCGTGCGCCGAGCCGAGTACCGTGTTCGTGGCGATCACACCGTTGACAGCCAGCGAAGTCCCGGTCCCGTAGGCGCTGCCGCCCGAGGACGAGACCGTGCTGTCGGCGGTAGCAAGGATCGTTGCGTCCTCCAACGCCGTCACCACGACATTTCCGTCCGCATCGACGGTCACGTCGCGCAGGTGCGCATCGACGTCCGCCCGCACGTCATTGGTCACAACCATACCGCCGATGCCAATCGAGTCGGAACCGGTGACGTTGTTACCTTGTGGGATCAGTTGACTCTCGGGAACCGACTTCCAGTAACCCTTATCCGCATAGTTCACGCCGCTTAAGTCCGTCGTGCTCGTGTCGTCGTTAGTCGGGTCGTAGCCGTCGACGCCAAGGTATTCGTAAACGCCGCCCTTTTCACCACCATGGGCGTAATCGTTGGCGAGTCTGACGCGGTCGCCAAACTTCAGCGTGACGTCCGTGTCGTCCGTGTCGTGATGGGCGAAGAGGAAATCGCTGATGCTCTCTTGCAGGACCGAAGCGCCGCCGTCGTTGCTGGTCGTTGAGGAAGAGACGAGCTTGCTATTGGAGAAGACGCCCGCCTGATCGGTGGCCTCGACGGTGACGTCTCCGTCGACATCGACGGTCGTTGAGCCGGTCGCGTCGGTATCCTCGACGTAGGCCTTGGTCTCGGTGCTGACCTTGTTGCTGGCCAGGATCGCACTGACGCTCATTCCGGTGGCGCCGAACAGGGCCGACGCCTCGGAGACCGCCGCATTGCTGACGGTCGCGTTGAGTCGGGCATGATTGTCGGCCGTCACCGTAAGATTCCCGGCCGCGTCGACCGATGAATCCTCGATCGAGGCAATCGTCTCGGCCGGTTGCTCCGTACCGATCAGCGTATCGCCGAGTAGGGCGTCGATGGTGTTAAACAGCACGTTCTGGGACTGCCAGCCGATGGTATTGAAGGCCAGCGTGACGCCGACGGCCGTATCGCCGGTCGACGTCGAACTGTTCAGCGTGGCGTCGATCCCCGACGTGTTGTCGGCCGTCACCTCGACGTTGCCGCCGATGGCCGTGGTGTCGTCGCCGATCTGGCTGTCGGTGATCTTGGCATGGGTGGAACTCTGGACCAGATTGGTGGCGATCGTACCGTTTACGGCCAGTGAGGTTCCCGTGCCGAACGCGCTGCCGCCGGAGGATGAGACTTCGCTGAGCCCGACGGCTTCGATCAGGGCGTCTGAAAGGGCTTCGACCTTGACATGGCCGACGGCCGCGACGTTGATGTTGTCGATATGGGCGTCCACGTCGCTACGCACCTCGTTGCGTACGACCAGACCACCGATGCCGACGGAATCCGAGCCGGTCACGTTGCCGATATTGGGGATGAAGTCGGCGTTGCTCTGGGTCACCTTCTCCCAATCGCCCGAGCTATCGTACTTGAGCTGGCCCAGTTTCTTCAGGCCGCCGGACGATCCGACAAAGCGGTAGACGGCTCCCTGTTCGCCGTCGATTTCCTTCCACAGCGTATCGTTAGTGTAGGTCAGGGTGTCCAGGTCCGTGCTGCTGGCGAGGGGCGTGCTGCCAATGTACTTGTAGAGGCTGTCGAGCGTTCCCCTGCTGTTGTCAACCGTGTCGCCGGCAAGCACCTTCACCACCTGACCCGCCGTCAGGGCGACGGCGAGTGTATCATCGGTGTCGTAATCTTTCGTCGAGTATTCCGACCCGACGCGGACCTTGGTGGAGTGGGCAGCCCCCAGCAACGTCCACCGCGTGGCGTCGTTGTAGTTCTCGGTGGCCGGATCGATCGAAGTGTCGCCGCCAAGCCATTCGTATGCCACGCCCTCGTCGCCGGTGATCTCCTGCCACTTCGAGTCACTGGTGTAATCCTGCTCCGCCAGGTTCAGGGTTTCGCCACCGCCGACGTACTTGTACGCACTGCCGGCCTTGCCGCCGACCCTCTTCCAGGCCGAGGACGCCACATAGTTCACGGCGCTGAGGTCGTGGCCTGTAAGCTCGCTGGAGTTGACGTACTTGTACGCACCGCCGGCCGGAGACCATAGCGTCGTGTCCGTGTAATCCTGCTCGCTAAGGTCCATGTTCCCGCCGGGGGTCGGTCCGACGTATATGTATCTGTGGCCGTCCGAGCCGCCGATCTTTATCCAGTCGCCGGACGTCACATAATTCACCGTTCTCAGATCGGTACTTGGGAGCGCGGCCCCGCCGTCGTACAGGTAGCGATCACCGACCGTGCCATAGGTCGAGCCGGTCCGCACCAGCACGACTTCACCAATGGCGACCGAGGCGGTGTCCGTGGTACCGTAATCCTCGGCCGCATAACCGGTGACGACCAGGATTACATCATCGACGGCCACGGCGGCGTTGGCGTTCGTGGTGTCAAAGTCCGAGGCCCCGTACGTGTCGGGAACGCGGACAATGTCGCCCTCTTTCACATCGGCGCTGGTGTCCGTGGTGTCAAAGTCCTCGGCCGTATGACCGCCGGCGACCCGGACGATGTCGTCGGTAGTCAGCAAGGCCGAAGTTTCCGTCGAATCGAAGTCGTCGGTGACGTCGTTGTGGTAGCCGTAGTGAACCTTGACGGACTGGCCCGCGGAAACCGTGAAGGCGCTGTCGTGGCTGGTCTTGACATAATTCGGCTTGCCGACGGTGACCTCGCCCGAGGCGGTGGTGTAGTCGTAATGCTTGTCCAGTTTGCTCAGTGCGTCTTGCAGCAGACTCACGCCACCGTCGTTGGTTGTCGAGGATTGCGAAACCACCTCGGTATTGGCCAGGATTCCGGCGTTGTCTTGGGCCGATACCGAGACGTCGCCGCCAGCCGCCACCGTGCCGGCCGGGCCGCCGGTCTCATGGATAGAGGCCTGCGCCGAGCTGCTGACCATATTGCTCGCCAGCACACCGGACGCACTCATGCCCGTGGCGCCGATCAGCGCCGACGCCGAGCTGACCGCCTGGTTGCTGATCACCGCATCAAGCTGAGCCGCATTGAGCGCGCTGACCGTCACGTCGCCGGCCGTCGTGACCGGTGTATCCTCGATGTAGGCGTTGACCGCGGCGGGCGTTTCGGTGCCCAGAACGCTGTCGCCCAGCAGTGCGTCGAGCGTGTTAAAGAGAAGATTCTGCGGGGCCCATCCGATGGTATTAAAGGCCAGCGTGACGCCCACGGCCGTGTCGCCGGCGGTGGTCGCGGCCGTGGCCGTGGCGTCGATGCTTGACGTGTTCCGCGCATCGACCGTCAAGTTGCCCACGTCGGCGTTGCCGTCGGTCAGATCATCGGCGGTCACCGTGCTGTCGGTGATCCGTGCGTCGGCCGAACTCAAGACCGTGTTGGTGGCGATCGTACCATTGACCGCCAGCGAGGTCCCGGTGCCGTAGGCGCTGCCGCCGGAAGACGACACGTTGCTCTGGGCCGTGGCGTCGATCGTGGCGGTTTCCATCGCCTTGACCGTGATATCCCCGTCCGCGACCAGTACCGTAGCGTTGTCGATTTCCGCAAGCACCTCACTCCGCACGTCGTTTCGCACGACCAGACCGCCGATGCCGACCGAATCGGAGCCGGTGACGTTCAGGCCGCTGGGGATGATGTTCGTCTCGTCCAGTTCCTTCCACAACTCGTAGTCGCTGTAGTCCTGCGTGACGCCGAGATCGACCGTGCCATCGACACCCATGTACTCGAACACCTTGCCCGCCGGGTCCAGATCGCCAACCGTCGGGTCGGCCGTGGTCACGAAATCGTCGGCCACGCGAACTCGGTTGCCAAACGCCACGGTCGGCGAGCCCGAGTTCGAGGTGAATTTGTAGCCGTCCAGCAGCGTTTGGGCCAGACCGTTGAGGATGCTGGCGCCGCCGTCGTTGCTGGTCGACGACGACGAGACCATGCGGCTGTTGGCGTAGATCGTCGCGTTGTCCGTGGCCAATACCCGTAGGCCGAGCGTCGCCACGGTTGGCGCCAGTTGCCAGTTGGTCGACGCGTAGCTTTGAGCGGTGTCGGTGAGGTCCAGCACGGCCTGAAGCGTGCTGCCCCCCTGATATTTGTACCACTTCGTGCCAACCCTGACCACGTCATCGACGAGCACTGCGGGCGTCGTAGTCGAGGTTGACTGGTGATCGTGAGGGCCGCTGAACACCTCCAACCAGTCGCCGTTAGTGGCGTAGCCCTGCTCGTCGTTACTGAGATTCAGGTAGGCCACAAGGTCGTTAGTGGTCCGCTGGTAGATCTCGCCGGAGTCGAGTTTTACGAACTCGTACTGGCTGATGCTCGTGGGCGTATCCGTCTCGAGATGGTCGTAAGCCCCGATCCCGGCCGTGACCGAGGAACTGTTCGTGATATTGGCCTTCGCCGAGCTGCTGACCAGGTTGCCGGCCAACACGCCGCTGACGCTCATTCCGGTCGCGCCGATCAGGGCCGACGCCGCGGAAGTCGACTCGTTACCCACCGTGGCGTTGATCCCGGCGGTGGTGTTCGCCGAGACGTCAACGTCGCCGGCGACGTGAACCGTTGAATTGTCGATCGTGGCCAGCGTATCGGCCGGGTCCTCCGTGCCGAGGCTGCTGCCCAGAAGCGTGTCGAGCAGGTTGTACAGTATGCCCTGCGACTGCCACCCGACCGTGTTGAACGCCAGCGTGATCCCGACGGCCGTGTCGCCCGAGGTGGTCGCGCTCTTGTTGGTCGCCTCGATGTTCGACGTATTGGTCGCCGTCACATCGAGGTCGCCGCCGATCGGCGTGCCCGCCGAACCGAGCGTGCTGTCCGTGATCGTCGCTTCGGCCGAACCGAGCACCACGTTGGTTGCGATCACGCCGTTGACCGCCAGCGAGATCCCCGTGCCGTACGCGCTGCCACCGGACGAGACGGCCGTGCTGTCGACCATGGCCGTCAGGGTCGCGTCCTGCAAGGCCTTCACCTCGACATCGCCGCCGGCATCGACCGTGGCATTGGCGATGGTGGCCTTGACGTCGGATTCGAGCTGGTTGTTCACCACCAGCCCTCCGAGCGAGATCGAGCTCGAACCGGTGGTGTTGAAGCCCTGCGGGATGATCTGGGCCTCGGGCAGCTCCTTCCAGAAGCCCTGATCCGTGTAATCCTCAGCCGACAGATTCGTGCTGATCCCGGTCGTCGCCGTGCCCATGTACTCGTAAACGCTGTCGGCGGCGCCGTCGACAAAGAAGCTCTCCTTCAGCCGCACGCGATTGCCGAACACGAGGTCGACCGGCGTCGGGTCATCACTATCATAATCGGCCGAGAGATTGCTGTTGATCTCGCCCTGGATCAGCGACGTGCCGCCGTCGTTGGTCGTCACCGACGACGAGACGAGCTTACTGTTGGCGTAGATACCGGAATGGTCCGACGCCTGAACGGACACGGCTCCTCCGGCGTTGACATCCCCGTCGTTGGGATGCGTATAAGTGTCCCTGTAATCGATCGAGGCCTCGGCCGAACTGTGGATCTTGTTGCTCGCCAGCACCCCGCCCGCCGACGCGCCGAACGCCCCGGCCAGCGAAGAGGCCGTCGACTGGGCCGCATTGCTGACGGTGGCGTTGATCCCAGGGGAGGAACTGGCGAGGACCGTCACGTCGCCGGCGGCATCCACTTCCGTGTCGAGTAGGTAGGCCTGCGTCTGAGCCGGTGTGCTCTGGGCGAAGGGGAAGAGGCCCTCAAGCCAATCGGTTCCCAGATCTCCGACGAAATCGCCAAGCGTGCCCAAGAGCACATTGGCCATGTCCCACCCCACCGCGTTGAAGGCCATCGCCGACCCAAGAGAAAGGCTTGGATTTAGCCCAAGAGAGATCGACGACACCGTGGCGTCGGCTTTGACTTTGGAGTTTATCGTGGCCGCATTGTCGGCGGCCAGGGATATATTCCCGTCGCCGGTCGTCGTTAGCGTTGAGTCGTCGGCATACGCCTCCGTATTCCCGTTGGTGACGTTGATGGCGAAGATGCCGGCGCCGGCGAAGTTGGCGCTAGTGGTACTGAGGGTCGACGTCGCATCGACCGATGTCCGGTTGTCGGCGGAGATACTGATGTTGCCGTTGGTGACGTCGATGATCGAGCCGGTGGCGTACGCACGGACGTCGTTTCTGATGTCGTTGAGGCTGGAGCGGCTCCCTTGCCCATGGGACGTTGCGGCAAAGGAGGAATCATCGGCGGCCGACAGTGTCACCCCCGCCGCGCCCGCGGTCACGTTGCTGGCGTCGACATAGGCCTCGACGATGCCCCTGAACGTGTTGCTGTTTTCCTCGGCGGTCGTGGCATAGGCGGAGGAACTCCCGGCGGAGACATCGAGTCCCTCGGCGTTAAGATCGGTATTCTCGACGTACGCGAGAACATTCTCCCGCGAGAAGGTCGACGATTGGAACTCCACGAAATCCGAGAAGACCGTGCCGGTGACGCTGCCGAGGTCTTGCGCGGTGACCTTGACGATTCCCGTCGCTGTATCACTTACGTTACTTACCGTTGTCCGCAGCGTGGCATCGCCGATATAGGCTTGCGTATCCCGTTTCACGCCGATCTTGCCTTCGACGAAATCGTAGTCGTTCAAGTCGCCCAGCGTGTCGGTCGTGATGCTGCTGTGAAGATTACTATTGTCGATTGCCTGAACCAGCACGCTGGCGGGCTCCGTGGGGAACGATATCGGGGTCGTGCTCACGACAACACTCGCCCCGCCCTCGATGCTGGCGATGGTGGTTATCTCGATCGGAGTATCATACGTGTCGACGTCCTGCTCGCCGGTTGGCGAGCCGATGAGGTCGGCATACTCGAGGTCTGCCCCGACCGGACCGGACGTAGGCGATTGGCTGAAAGTCTCGCCCTGCAGAAGCTCGGTCAGAAGCGTGGTCGCATACGAGTGACTCCCAATGAAATTCGTCACCCCCGGCTGGAGCAGCGCGCCCGGGTTGACATACAAGTCAAGGTCAGCGAGTCGCTCGTCGAATCCAAGGATCGAGGTGGTGTGCAGCGCAACGACTCTGTCCGCGTCCGACGCATCCAGTCGCTCGGAATCCGGCTTCGCGGGGAACCCCAGAGTCGGCTCGAAGAAGGGCCCCGCGGGGTCCAGCGCAATGACCTGAGCAATGGAATTACCCGTGTTCGTTTCATACGTGTCGGCGGCAATCCCGCTGACTTGACCACCCAAACTATGTCCGATCAAGGTCGTCGTCGCCGGATTGACTCCGGACGTCTGGAGAAAACTCGCCAACCGCGTGCCGATGCCAAGTGTGTCGTCCGCCGCCTCCGGATAGTTCAGGTTTTTGGCCTCTTCCGACCAATCCGTGAAGATGATGTTCGCGGCGGAATCGACTGCCCGAAGAGCATTGAGCAAATCATGCCAATCGCTGTCCAGTTCGCTATTCCAGCCGTGCGTAACGACGTACGTGGCCGCACTCTTATCCACACTTGTGGCATCCCAGAGGTAGAACTTCGCCGGACCGGAAGTAGTCAAGAGAGTAGCCGTTCGACGCGGCGCGTCCACGATGTCCGCGCCCATGCCGCTGGCTCCGCCGGTCGCATTGGTAATGTCGATCGCAAAATTGGTGTTCGTGACGGCCGATACCGTGAGAGTGCCGGCCGTGACATCAGCGGTGGAGCCAATCCGCGCAACAGCGATTGATTGCGATTCGATCGCCAGCGAAATTCCCGAGGCGTCCAGATCGACCGTGTTGTTCACCGTCGCTTCCAGTACTAACGAACCGTCGACGCGCATAATACCGTCAACGAGCACCTGCGCACTGATGTTAATGGCAGCGGGACTGGAAGAACCTACGAAATTGTTCTCGTCGGCCGCGATAAGAGTGACGTTGCCACCGGAGGTGTTCGAAACGGTTCTGCCCGCGTTGACGGTGATCAGTTCGGCATGGACCGTCAGTTCGCCGCCCTGCAGCGACAGGTCGCCGTCTATGGTCACCGAGTCCGCCCCGTCGTCTCCGTTGATCGTCAACGCTACATTGGACGGAAGCGTGGTTGTTTCGATGGTGATGGTGTCGTCGCCACCGAGTCCGTTGATCGTCAGCGAGTTGCTGGGAATGGTGAACTCGCCGTCCTCGAACGTGCTGCCGTTGTCGACAATCTCGAGTTTCCCGGCGGTGCCGTTTTTCAGTGTGAAGTTGTCATCGCCAGCGGTTGCGTTGAAGATCAGGTGGTTCGTTCCCGTCAGATTCGCGTTGATCGGTTCCAGTCCCGCGTAGGAAATCAGGTTGTCATCCAGCGCAATCGTGCCGGAGTCCGGTCCCGTGGCCGTGAATTCCACGGTCTGATAGGTGCCGCCCTCCAAGACCAGGGTGTCCCATCCGGCGACGCCGCCGTCGACCACGCCCGCAAGACTGCCGCCGACGTGAAACGTGAACTGATCCTCATTCCCTGCCTGCCCAACAAGGTTCTCGACGTCGCTGAAGTCCAGCACTCCGCCGGCGCCGATGTTTCCGGCGTTGCTGCCGGTGACGTTCCAGTTGGTATTCGCGTCAGGACCTCGCAGGCGGTCGTCGCCGCCGCCGCCGTCGAAGGAGACACCGCCGGGAAGCAGAGATGAGATTGTGGCCGTATCGGCGTCGAGACGCAGCACGTCGTCGTAAGACGACCCCACGATGTTGACGCTCCCGGTGAGGCTGTCCACCGGATGCGCGACCAGCACGTGGCCCAGTTGGGAATCGATCAGCTCGAGCGTGTCGACGCCGCCGACATCTTCGATGCGCAACGTCAAATCGAAGGCCTCGATGGCCGAAGCCGCCGAATAGAACGGATTGGCGTCGAGCAGCATCCGGGATTCGAGCGGTTCAAGCTGCAGCGACCGTGGGCCCCCGGACCGCTGTTGCATGAACTTGCCCAGCAGCCATGGATGCGGTTGTCGTCGCGCGTGCGATCCCTTGAGTCGGCCAGGCTTCCTCGTTTGACGGTCGAACCATGACATAGGTGCTCATCCTTTCGTATCTCAACTCTGAAGAGTCGCGACGCACCGATTGACGGTCACTAATATCGCTCGCCGAATTCAACTCGCTATTTGACTTTGTCCGTTTGAGTATCTTCTAAAATCGCCGTTGCGAACCACACACGCCTCTTCCTCGCCCAGTGAACCTGTTGCCCAGTGAACCTGTCAACCGCTGTCGTCCAGCAACAGCCTGAGGTAGGGTGACGCTCCACGGATCTCCACTCCGTCGGAAGCCAGCCCGCGAAGCTTTTGGCTACCCGCCGAATCCGCCGACTGTAGTCCAGCGAGGTCAAGTACATGAGGCCTTCCAACCTCGCTGCATCTTTGGTCCAGCACGGGGATGTCCTCCGCTGTCAGTCGTCCGTCGATTCGCCAGATTGTCCGTTCGTGTTCGGTTGTGTCGGTTATGTGTATCATCGCGTTTCGCCAACCGTGCAAATCCGATGCCGACTCCGTGAGGTCGTCACGTTCGAGGCGTAACGCTTTGCAGACAAGATAGTTAGGGCAATTACCCAGCATGTGGTTCCCGAGGCACGCGTGGCGGCGAAGGGGCCATATATGGCGCAAGGGCCGCCCGTTGTCCTTCGTTGTCCCCTTCTGCTAAGATAGCGGGATGGCCTGCTAGCCCCGTGAACTACTTCGGAACAGCCCGGAGCGGGCATGCCGAGCCTTGTGCTGACGCACGCAGACGGCGTTGGACAGCGAAACATGAAAGACAACGGACTAGCAAGATGAGCAAAAGAACGAACCCTCTGGATGCAGGCGACGAGTCCGCCGTCTTGGCCGCCGCGACACTCGCACTGACGTTTACCAGTTTCGATGTGATGGCTCTCGACGACGACTGCCGCCAGATCCTGGCCGCCCCAACGTTGGACCAGGCGAGTGTGGTTCTGATGGCAGGGCCATCCCAGAGCATCGACACGACCGCCGACGGGCAGTTCATACACACCGTCCGCGATCACGTGCTTCTGGCCAGTGTCCAATCGACGTTGGAGATCAAACGTATGGAAGACGCCCTGCGGGAAAGTGAGCAACGATTCCAGCGGCTATATGAAGCGGTCGCCTCGCGGACGGATGGCTCAGCGATCATCGAACAGTCTCGATGTCGACCCACCGGGTGTCACGGCCGGACCGTCACGACCACCGCGGACCGGGATGCCAGCCATCGGAGGCCGGCCGAGCGAGAACTGACTCGGGAGGGAACCGATTTTCGGATGGTCGCCGATTTCACCTACGACTGGGAGTCTTGGAAGACCCCGGAAGGAGAACTGTGTTACGTCTCGCCGGCGTGTGAGCGCATGACAGGCTACACGGCACGGGAGTTCATGGAAGACTCTCATCTGTTTCGCGAGATCCTCTTGCCCGAGGACAGGGAGGTATGGGATGAGCACCGCCGCAAGGTCGTTGAGCACTCGGGGCTGCACGAGGTCCAGTTCCGCATCCGACGTCGGGACGGCGAGATATGCTGGATCGAACACGGATGCCAGCCGGTCGTGGACGACCAAGGGCAGTTCCGGGGATTTCGCGCCAGCAACCGCGACATCACCGACCGCAAGATGGCCGAATCGGAACGCAACATCACGGTAGAGCTGCTCGGCCGAGCCGGAGTCGCCAGAAGTTTGGATGAACTGCTCGGCGAGATCACGCCCCTGCTGCAGCATTGGTCGGGCTGCGAGGCCGTCGGTGTTCGCTTGCGCAAGGATGGCGACTTCCCTTACTATGGGACTCAGGGGTTCCCCTCGGATTTCGTGATGCTGGAGAATTCCCTGCTCGCGGTGGACGCGCACGGAAACGGCTTGCGCGACCATTGCGGCCATCCTGTTCTGGAGTGCATGTGCGGGAATGTTATCCGCGGCCGATTCGATCCGAAGTTGCCGTTCTTCACCGAGAGGGGTAGCTTCTGGACCAACAGTACCAGCGAGTTGCTTGCCTCCACGACCAAGGCCGAAAGACAGGCACGTACGCGGAACCGCTGCCATGGAGAAGGGTACGAGTCGGTGGCGCTGATCCCCTTGAGGGCGTCGGGAGAGACCCTTGGGCTGCTGCAGTTCAACGACAGGCGAAGGCACCTATTCACGGAGGCTCGCATTCGGCTGTTCGAGCGACTCGGGCACAACATCGCGTTGGCCGTGGCGCAGCAGCAGGCCGTGGAAGCATTGCGCACCAGCGAGCAGAGGCTACAAGACGCCTTTGCGGAAATCGAAACGCTCAAGGATCGTCTGAATGCCGAGAATATCTACCTTCAGGAGGAGATCAAGGCATCGTACGGTTTTGACGAGATCGTAGGCCGGAGTGACCCGCTCCAACTCTCCATTGACAAGATCGAGCAGGTAGCAGTTACTGACGCGACCGTGCTGCTGTGCGGCGAGACGGGAACCGGCAAGGAGTTGTTCGCCCGAGCGATCCACGACCGCAGTCGACGGAAGGATCGCCCTTTGGTCAAGGTCGACTGTGGTGCTCTGCCAAGCACTCTGATCGAAAGTGAGCTATTTGGGCACGTTGTGGGTGCGTTTACGGGCGCGGTTTCCGACAAGCTGGGCCGGTTCGAACTGGCCGACGGTGGAACCATCTTCCTCGACGAGATCGGCGAGTTGCATCCCGATCTGCAAACGAAGCTGTTGCGAGTTCTCCAGGATGGAGTATTCGAGAGGGTGGGCTCTGCTGAGGCCGTCCAGGTCGACGTTCGCGTGATCGCCGCCACCAATCGCGATCTCCATCGGGCCATGGAAGCGGGGATGTTTCGTCCGGACCTCTACTATCGGCTTGCCGTCTTTCCCATCGAGGTCCCTCCTCTTCGCCAGCGTCGCGAAGACATTCCCCTGCTTGCCTGGCACTTCATCGCGAAGAAGCAACGCCGGCTGGGGAAGACCATCAGCGACATTCCCAAGAGTGTGTTGGAGATGCTTGTGAACTACAACTGGCCAGGCAATGTCCGAGAGTTGGAGAATGTGATCGAGCGGTCGATGATCCTCTCGCCCGGCCCGACCTTGGTGCTCAGCGAGACTCTCGCCAAACCGGCCAGCCGTCGTCGGCCCAGTACAACGTCATCTAGTCTCGAAGACATCGATCGGACTCACATTGTCGATGTGCTGGACGACTGCAACTGGAAGATCAAGGGCGCCAACAACGCCGCGGATCGCTTGGGCTTAGCGCCGAGCACTCTGCGTCATCGCATGAAAAGGCTTGGCATCGAGCCGGCTCCAAGACAGGCGCGATGAAGCGACTTGCCCATTGCGACAAGGGCTGCCACAGCATCGGCAACGATCTGGAGCAGGAACTCGTTGTTCCCGTTGGCCCTCTTGCGTTTGCCCCTCAACGAACCTCCTGATTCGTCTTGTTTCAGCAGGCTTAGCGTCAGGCGACGAAGCATCGCCATGTTCTCTGCGGCGTGGCCTTTTGCATGCCGATTTCCAGCCGTGCTAGTTCGGCCTTCACGAATGTCTTTACAGCGAGCATTTCCCCAAGCACGTATGACGCTGCCGGCTGCCGCTGGATATGAGTACGACGACGAAGGCAACCGCACCGTTCGGTTCGTCGACGAGGACTCCAGCGGGACGTTCTCCTACGGCGATACCGACGTCACGTCCTATACCTGGGACCATCGCAACCGGCTGACCCGGGTCGCCCAGCACGACGACTTCGACGACTACTCCGGCGGCTCATGCAGCGAGGAAATCCTCTACGAATACGATTACGCCGATCGACTCATCCGACGGGAACATGACCCCGACGGCGACGATGGCAGTACGTCGGTCGAACAGTCGGTCTACGTCTACGACGGGCAGCACATCCTCTTGCAGCTGGACGACGCCGGCGGCGACGATCTGACCGAGACGGACCTGTCGCACCGCTACCTACACGGCCCGGCGATCGATATGGTGCTGGCGGACGAGCAGGTCCACTGGAACACGGACGACTACGTGACCGACAAGCTCTACTGGGCCTTGACGGACAACCTGGGCAGCGTCCGCGATCTGGCCGAGTACAACTCGGGCACCGACACGACGACGATCGCCAACCACCGCGTCTACGACGCCTTCGGCAACATCACCAGCGAAACGACGCCCGCGGTCGACCACCTCTTCGCCTACACCGGCCGGATCTACGACGAGGACACCGGCTTGCAGAACAACCGCCGCCGCTGGTACGATGCAACCACCGGCCTCTGGCTCAGCGAAGACCCCATCGACTTCAGCGGCGGAGATGTGAACTTGGCGAGGTATGTGTGGAACGCTCCGACATACTACGTGGATCCCTTGGGCACGCTCCTCGCGCAACCTCCCGGCAACTACGGGGGCAGTGGTCGCGCTGGCCGTGTCCCGCAGGGGTATCAGCCCGGGCCAAGACTTCAACAACCGGATCCTCATCCGTTGATCTGGCCAGATCACTTCCCACGCACATGGAATTGGGACCGCGACTACCTACCTCCTCGGCCTTGGACAGTGGGAGGCTTTCCCTTCTGCTCGGAGGATCGGGTCCCACAGGAGATCCGGGAGCTCTTCGAGTCCATCATGAACGCTCCTAGCCCGTTCGATCCCAATAACCCGCCTCCCCCTGGGCATCCCGGAACGGCTAAGCTCATGGACAAGGCCATGGAGGGAAATCCGGATTGGGAAGAAATGGCGCGCCCGTTCGGATTTGATCACCAGGATATCGAGAACATGAAAACGGTTAAGGGACTGCCGCTTGGTCCTCGGTCCTTCCTCACCGAGGAAGATGACATGCTCATGTGGGGCATGTTTCACCCCAAGGACCCTCCCTTGCCCGGATATGAAGATCCTCGCTCGCCCCGATATGATGACGGGCGAAGATAGAATCGGATGCCGAGTTCGTGGCACCCGTCGATGGTAGTGACTCGATGGAAGATTCAGGATCGAGGATGCGAACTTAGCCGCTCCTTACTGGGTAAATCCATGCCGTGACGAAGGAAAACGTGCAGCACACTGGCCTTGGCGCAAGGTGGCAGAACCTGTAAGAACCACGATATCATTTCCTCTTCTGCGAGGAAAGTTAAGTATTGAGGTAGAAAAGGGGATAAAGATGTCAACTGGGAAGAATAACCGGATCGCCACTTGCTCATCGTTTCGCCTCCTGCCGCTTTTGGTCGTCGCGCTGCTGGCATTTCTGAATCTCGTCGGTGCCGCCACCGCGCGATCGCAAGAGAATGACCCGCGGGCGAACAAGCACATCGAACCTTGGAGGCGTCTCATAAAGGAAGCGGATCCCGAGGGAGCTATCGAGCTACTCGACAAGGCGATTGCTTTAGACGCCTCAGATTTTGATGCATATGTGTTGCGCGGCCTGACCTACGCATGGACGGGACAGAACAAGAGGGGCATTGTCGATTTCGATCAGGCTATAAAGCTCAACCCGAACAACCCAAATGTCTATGCGTACCGCGCAAAAGCCTATACAATACAAGGAGAGTTCGGCAAGGCTGTCGGTGGCTTATCCAAGGCAATTCAACTTGATCCCAAGTACACGATCGCCTACTACGAACGCGGAACCATATACTTGGTGACAAAGCAGGTGGACAAGGCTCTTGCGGACTTCGACGAAGCGGTTCGAATTGACAGTACCTATGTTCCAGCTTTGCTAAGTAGAGGCGCTATCTACTTGATTCAAGAACGATGGAAGGAAGCCCGTGTGGACTACTCCCGAGTGATATCACTGGACCCCAAGAATGCTCTAGCATACATGGGTCGCGCTGAGATTCACCGTAAGCTCGGAGATCCTCCGCTCGCAATCAAGGATTATACAAAGGCGATCGAGTTTGACGCCACTCTGCTGGAGTCGTTCTACGGTCGCGGCAAAGCGCACCAAGCGGTGGGCAACTTGCCCAAAGCAATCGAGGACTTCACCAAGGCAATCGAGCTCGCTCCAGACTCTCCAGCGTGGTATGAAGCCCGCAGCGTTGCCTACCGACTCAACGGAGACGACACCAAAGCGGCTGCGGACTACGCAAGAGCCAAGCAACTCAGGATAGAGTCCTTAGGGCCACAGCCTCAGAAGTAAATAGAGCATTACCCGCAGCGCGTAGGGTCAAAATACTGAGCCCGCCGACAGGCCCTTCCCACGTTGGACTTTCAGGGCTTCCGAAACGGGGAATCTCGGCCGAACACCGTCTTTGGAGAAGCGGGCGAGAGAGGAATAGCCTGACTTTTCACAATCAGCGCGGACCATCGTCGCAAAACAAAGGCGGCCGGGCGACCCGACTTTGCGGCTACGCGGCCTTGCGGTGGTAGTACCGAAGCAAGCCGCCGAGTCGCTCGCGGCATGTGATCTCACCGTTCGCTTGGCCGACTTCCTTGCCCGGCTCGATGAGGTTGTTGTCGAGCCCTTGATGGTTTCGCTCGGCATGATAATGGACGAGGTATTTGCGAACGGCGTTGCGCAACATGTTCTCGCCGAAGAAGATCATTCTCCCCAACGCTTCTTCCTTGACGCTTCTCATAAATCGTTCCAAGTGTGCATTCAAGTTTGGTGACCGCGGCGGGAGCCGCACGCTCTTGACGCCTTCTCCCTTCAGGATCCGCCGAAACGCATCGGTGAACTTCGTGTCGCGATCCATGATCAAGTAACGCTTGCCGTTGAGAAAGCCGTCCTCGGTATCGGTCAGATTCCTGGCAATCTGCTTCATCCACGTTTCGTCCGGATTCGGGGTGCAACCGGCAAAGTGAATGCGACGCGTGGCTACTTCCATGACGAACAGCAAGTAGTACGTGACCAATCCCCCTTTGGTCCAAACCTCGATCGTCGTGAAAGCGATCGATCCCAGCACGTCCCAATGTGACTTGATGAACGTCTTCCACGTCGTCTGCCGCTTGCGATCCGGTGCCGGTTCGATGCCATGGGCCTTCAGGATGTTTCCGACCGTTTGGTCCGAGACCCGATGCCCCAGGTTGGCCAGCGCACCTTGGATGCGATCGTAGCCCCAACTCGGGTTCTCCCGGGCCATCTGCAACACCAGTCGCGTGATCTCCTCAGGCACCGGCGGCCGCCCCGGCTTCTTCGTCCGCCGCTTGCTGTAGTCCCATTTCTTCGCCACAAGCATCCGGTGCCAGCGTAGAATCGTGTCGGGTGTGAAAAGCGTGCCGACCTCCTGAAGCAGCTTACGGCCGAGTATCTTCCCCTTAACGGCCAAGCGGCGCCGCTGATCGT
>SDBT01004774.1_pt1 | contig 22918 bp, 19 predicted proteins | sample 2277101 | NCBI WGS metagenome assembly SDBT01 (sample SAMN10404973, study PRJNA504765) | marine sediment metagenome | isolation source: marine sediment core GS10_PC15, 103 cmbsf | place: Arctic Ocean: Southern Knipovich Ridge | collected 2010 | reverse complement strand
GAGACCACGCTTGTTCTGGATCGCGGTGATCGCTGCCGTCAGCGTCGTCTTGCCGTGGTCCACGTGGCCGATCGTCCCCACGTTCACGTGAGGCTTCGTTCGCTCGAATTTCTCCTTGGCCATGTTCAGGGATCCTCCTGCTGCCCTGCTGGTAACCTCCGGTCATCCGGAGCAGAAAGAGACAGACGTATCCTGTCTCACTATCTGCACGTTCACTGAACGCGGTCGGATCTATGGTATGCTAAGAAGTGGAGCCCACGACCGGGCTTGAACCGGTGACCTCGTCCTTACCAAGGACGTGCTCTACCTTCTGAGCTACGTGGGCAACGGCTCCGCTCGATTGTGACCTGACTGCCCCCAGAAAATCCGTAAACTTTTAACTTATGAGTCGGTATTCTTGCTGTCAAGAACAGGAATCGCAAAAATGGTGCCATCACCACATGATCCGTTACCGCCGAATAAAAGTGGCCGGTTAATCTATTCCAGGTTTTCGCTGCGGACTCCAAACAAACGGGGTCACGCGACCCCGTTCATCTTCGAATTATATGGAGCGGGAAACGGGACTCGAACCCGCGACCCTCAGCTTGGAAGGCTGACGCTCTAGCCAACTGAGCTATTCCCGCAAACACCCGGTGATCCCCATCCGAAGCGCTCCGGACGGGGATCGAATCTGGTGGTGGGGGAAGGATTCGAACCTCCGAAGGCGAAAGCCAGCAGATTTACAGTCTGCCCCTGTTGGCCGCTTAGGTACCCCACCATTGTAACAGTTTTGTAAAGAGCCGGCGAAGAAATTCTTCCCCGCTCTTAATCACTGCCTGTGCTGAAGCCGGCGAAGGGGTTCTTCGCCGCTTCCAATCACTGTTCGTGCTGAAGCCGGTGAAGGGGTTCTTAGCCAGCCCCCCCCCGGAACCTGGAGCCGGCGAAGGGGTTCTTCGCCAGCCAGCCCCGCAGAACCTGGAGCCGGCGAAGGGATTCGAACCCCCGACCTGCTGATTACAAATCAGCCGCTCTGACCAACTGAGCTACGCCGGCCTGCCGGACCCGATAATGTAATTTGCAGAGATGACGCGTCAACAGACGATTCACGTTCTTTTCCACCGTGTGCCGTCCGGCGTGTCCTCAATCGCTATTCCCGCCTCGAGCAGGGCATCCCTGATCCGGTCGGCCTCACCCCAGTCATGTGAAGCCCGCGCCTCCTCCCGCGCCGCGATCATCGCCTGGAGATCCTCGGGGAGATCATCCCCTCCCCCACCTTCATCACCGAGCACCGCGAGTACCGTATCGAAGCCCTCCAGCGCTTCGAGCAGGACTCCGGCACCTGAGGTGCCGAGCCCTTTATCGAGCAGCGCGTTCCCTTTTCTGATCAGATCGAAGACCGCGGCGAGTCCCTCAGAGATATTCAGGTCAGCGTCGAGGGCTCCGGTGAATGCCTCGACGGCTGACGAGGCGGTCTCACCTGCTTCCTTGATAAGAGCGTCCCCTTCCTCAGTCCGCCTGCTCCTCTCACTCAATAGACGGGCAGCCTCCCTGATCCGCTCCACACTGACGGCCGCTCCGTCGAGACCATCGGGGCGGAAATTGAGCAGTTGCCGGTAATGGGTTCCCATGAGCATGTACCTGATGGCGACCGGATCAGCACCCTGATCGAGGAGGTCGTTCATGGTGATGAAATTGCCCAGGCTTTTACTCATCTTCCTGCCGTCAACGATCAGGTGTTCGTTGTGCATCCAGAATCGCGCGAGCCGCTCACCCGTCGCCCCCCAGGTCTGGGCGATCTCGTTCTCATGATGAGGGAAGAGCAGATCGATTCCGCCGGTGTGGATATCGAAAGGGATCCCGAGGTGCTCCGCACTCATCGCCGAGCACTCGAGATGCCAGCCCGGCCTCCCCTCACCGAAGGGTGCGTCCCAGTAGACATCTCCGTCCTCCGGCTTGCGCGCTTTCCAGAGCACGAAGTCCCTGGCTTCCTCCTTATCATACTCGTCCACGTCAACCCGGGCCCCTGCCTGAAGACCTTCAAGGTCTATACCGCTCAGTTTGCCGTACTCGGGGAACCGGTCTACGGCAAAGTAAACACTTCCTTCAGAGTCATAGGTCAGACCCCTGGCCTGAAGATCTTCTACCAGTCGCACCATGCCCTCGATGTGCCTGGTCGCCCTCGGGTAGACGTCGGCAGGCTTGATACGGAGGAGGTCGCGCTCCTTCAGAAATTCTTCGATAAACGGCTCGGTGTAATCGGAAAGAGAGACGCCCGCCTCCCGTGCCCCCCTGATCGTCTTGTCATCCACATCGGTGATGTTCATCACGTGATTGACTTCATAACCGCGGTAGATGAGGTAGCGCTTCAGCAGATCGACAAAGATGTTGGCGCGCCAGTTCCCCAGGTGGGGATGGTCATACACGGTCGGCCCGCACGAGTAGATCCTGACCCTGTCGGGCTCGAGCGCTTCGAACGTCTCCTCGCTGCGCGAGATGCTGTTGTGGAACCGTATCGCCATGTTCGCCGTTTCCTACTATCCCTCAGGAGGAGGTTCAAGCATACCCGCGAGTGAATCGACTACCGCCGCCCCTTCCTGCACCTTCCGACCGTATTCCCTGGCGGTCTCCCCAACATCCCGGGCACTCTTCCCGATATCCCTGGCGGCCTCGAACGCGCTCCCGAGTTCCCTGCGCGTATCCTGGAAGAACTGGAAGCCTTCCCGGACCCGCGCGGTGAAGTCCTCGGGAAGCAGTGGTGTCACCGCGCCGACTACCGCGTCGATGATCGAGGTGACCGGTGCCACGAGTCGCGCGGCCGGAACATCGGTGACCGTCTTCACACTCCCCGGCCAGATCCCGACCAGCAGATAGAGGAGAATGCCGGCGAAGATGACCCCCTTCATGAACCCGAGGAGGCCGCCGGAAATGCGCTCCGCTGTATCAATTTCCTTCGGGATGAGTGGCCCCTTGAGGATGCTGAATCCGAGTGATACCGCGATGAATCCACAGAGGAACGCCAGGAGGTATGGGAGTTCCTCAACTACTCCATAGTGGTTGAAAAGTGAAGCGACCGGTTTCGCGAGCAGAATGCCGCCGACGAAGGCCATGATGACACCCACGATATTCAGGAGCTCCCGCCGCAATCCCCTGCGCAATCCACCGAACACGGCGAGGCCGACTACCACCAGAATCCCGATCGTAATGACCACATTCATCGAGGAGCCGCCTTATGGTTGATGGCCGATTCGACGATCCGGGTGCACAGCTCTCCGAATCCGACACCGACCGCCGCCGCGGCTTTCGGCACCAGACTGGTGGCGGTGAACCCGGGGATGGTATTCCCCTCAAGCAGATAGAACGAGAAATCTTCGGTCATCCGAAAATCGATCCGCGAGAAATCCCGATGGTGAAGCGCCTGAAACATCGTGAGCGCGGCGTCCTGCAGGTCGCGTGTCACATCCCCGGGTAACTCCGCGGGGCAGATATAGGAACTCATGCCGGGAGTGTACTTGCATTCGTAATCGTAGATCCCGTGTGAAGGAATGATCTCGATGACCGGCAGCGCTTCATCGCTCAGGACGGCGACGGTTACCTCCCGCCCGGGAATGTACTCTTCCACGAGCACTGCCTTGCTGTACTCCCCCGCCCGCTCAAGAGCGTCGGGCACCTCGGCGGCCGAGCGCGCGATCGTCAGGCCTACCGTCGAACCCCCATCGACCGGCTTGATTATAAGCGGCCATCCCAGTCTCGCTCCCCAGTCGGCTTCGATTACCTGTTCGGCAACCTGCTCACCCCGTCGCCAGAGCGCGCCGGCGGGTACGGCTATTCCCGCCTCGCGGGCGAGCGCCTTGGTTACCCACTTGTCCATACTCACCGTGCTGCCCAGAACGCCGGTTCCCGCATACGGGATGCCTGCCATTTCGAACCAGCTCTGAACCCGGCCATCCTCACCGGCACCGCCATGCAGAACGATGAAGACCACCTCGACATCGGCAAACGGTCCCGATGTGATAGCGTATTCGAGACGGGCCGAGAGTCCCCCGTGCCGCTCTTCACCCTCCGCGCCGTAGTCGTATTGCCGCACGCTCCAACCGGCAGCCGCGAGAGCCGTAGCGACGGCCTCTCCCGAGGAAAGGGATACCTCCCGTTCCGGCGAGGTCCCTCCCAGCAGGACACCTGTTACCGGTCGTTCGCTCATCACTCCTTCTCTTCCGGTTGCGGAAAGAGCATGGCGACAGCCATCGCGGCTATCCCCTCCGCGGCACCGAGAGCGCCGAGACCTTCATGGGTGGTGGCTTTCACCGATACGGCATCGGTGGCGCATCCAAGCAGGCCGGCGATCGAGACGCGCATCGGTTCTATCCACGGAGCAAGCTTCGGACGCTCCGCGATAACGGTCACGTCGAGATTACCGACCAGCCATCCTCTCTCATCAAGGAGACCGGTGACGTGTCGCGTGAGTTCCTTTGAATCGGCGTCTTCCCATTCGGGGTCATCGTCAGGAAAGTGCCGGCCGATATCCCCCAGCGCGAGAGCACCCAGGCAGGCATCGATGACGGCGTGCAGCACAACGTCGGCGTCGGAGTGTCCCGCAAGACCGAAAGGCGCATCGTCGATGGGAATACCTCCGAGGATCAGCGGCCTCTCCCGATCCGTCCGGTGGATGTCAAAACCGATCCCTGCCCTGCCGTTCATTTTCAGATAACCTCCCCCGCCAGGATGCGTGCCGCCAGATCAAGGTCACCAGGTTCGGTGACCTTGATGTTCATCACATCGCCAGGTACGAGTTGTACCCGATGTCCGAGAGCGCGGACCATTCCCGCGTCATCGGTGGCATCCTCTTCTTCTCCGAACCGTTCATGCGCTTCCATCAGCCAGTCGAGACGGAACACCTGCGGTGTCTGCACAGCGCGGAGCATCTGACGATCCACGATGTCTCCCAGAGTATCATTCTCTGCCACTTCCACGGTCGTATCACGTACCGGCAGTACCGGCACCGCCGCGCCGTATTCGGCGGCTGCCTCGAGAACCCGGTTGAGGAGGTCGAGATGGAGCACCGGTCGGGCCCCATCATGCACGGCCACCAGCATCCCGGACGTATCGGGCCCCTGATCCATCACCGCGTCAAGACCGGCCCGGACCGAGTCGCGTCTCCGCGCTCCTCCCTCGATCACCGCGACGATCTTGTGCAGACCATACATGTGTCTGATACGATCCGCCTCTCCAAGGTAATCGGCGGGCAGTACCAGGGTGATGCCGGTGATCCCGGGATGTGCCTCGAGGGGGACGAGTGAATGCACGAGTAGTGGTCTGCCGGCTACCTCCATGAACTGTTTGGGCAGATCACCACCCATCCGCTCTCCCCCACCGGCGGCCACCACGATCGCGCTGGCCCGCCGGCTCATTCTTCTTCTCCTTCCTGCCCGAAGAGATCAGGCCGGATTTCCCGCCGTATCGAATCGGGTACCGTTTTGCCGAAGTGTTCAAATGCTGCCGGTGTCACAACCCGTCCCCGTGGTGTCCGGTGGAGAAATCCCTCCTGGATGAGGTAGGGTTCGTGAACGATCTCCAGGGTCTCCCCCTCCTCACCGATCGCCACCGCCAGGCTGCCCAGCCCTACCGGACCGCCGTCGAACTTCTCGATCAGCGTCAGCAGCAGACGCCGGTCCATGTCATCGAGACCCCGGTTGTCGACGCCAAGCAGTTCAAGTGTCTCTTCGGCCACCGCTCGAGTGATCACGCCATCCCCCCGCACCTGGGCCACATCGCGCGCCCGGCGCAGCAGCCGGTTCGCAATGCGGGGAGTGCCGCGACTCCTGCCGGCGAGTTCGGCGCCGCCCTCCGGATCGAGCGCCACATCGAGCACACGCGCGGACCGCCGGATAATCCTGAAGAGTTCTTCGGCTGAGTAGAAGTCGAGACGGGTAGTGAGACCGAACCGGGCCCTGAGGGCGCTCGTGAGCATGCCGGCCCGGGTGGTCGCACCGACCAGAGTGAACCGGTTCAGATTGAGCTTCACCGACCGTGCGCCCGGTCCTCTGTCTATCAGGATGTCGAGCCGGAAATCCTCCATCGCTCCATAGAGGTATTCTTCGACGACGGGGCTGAGGCGGTGGATCTCGTCGATGAAGAGGACCTCGGTCTCCCCGATGCCGGTGAGCAGTCCGGCCAGATCTCCCGGCCGCTCGAGAACCGGTCCGGACGTTGACCTGAGTTCCACACCCATCTCGTTGGCAACGATGTAAGCCAGAGTGGTCTTGCCCAGGCCGGGTGGACCGAAGAGGAGCAGATGATCGAGGGATTCCCTGCGTCCGACCGCCGCTTCGATGAAGAGCCGCAGGTTGGCGACTGCCGATTCCTGCCCCACGAACTGCTCGAAGGTGCGCGGGCGGAGCACCTCTTCCAGTTCGAGGTCTTCAGCGGTAGGTTTCGGCGCGGTTATCCGGGGTTCGGGCATACCAGTCAGTCCACCCCGGCAGGCAATGCCGGGGAATCAGCGTGTGAGGGTCAGAGCACTCTTCACGAGGCTCTCCAGTGTGGGCTCTTCCTCAGACCCGGCAAGGGCGCGCTCGACCGCGCTCCGCGCTTCCAGAGCGGAATAACCGAGAGAACGGAGGGCCAGCACCGCTTCCTCTACCCACGGTATCGCTTCGGTCTCCAGCCCGGCCTCCCCCGGTACCGAACCGCCCGTCACCTCTTCAAGACTCAGCACCTTCTCCTTCAGTTCCAGGATAAGACGCTCCGCGGTCTTCCTGCCGACCCCGCGTATCGAGGTGAGAGCGGCGAGATCTCCGGTCGCCAGTGCCTTCGCGAACTCCTCGACAGAGAGCCCGGAAAGTATGCCCTGAGCCATTCTAGAGCCGACCCCCGACACCCCCCTCAGGAGCCGGAAGAGCAGCCGTTCGGCTTCGGATGAGAATCCGTACAGGTCGATTCCATCGTCCCGGGAGACCAGTTCGGTGACGAACCGGACCGGTTCACCCACCACGGGAAGCTCGACATACGTGGTAAGGCTGGTGAGGCACCTGATGCCCACGCCGCCCACCTCCACGACAGACTCGGTGGGATGCTTCGACGCGAGTGTTCCCTCAACATACGAGATCATCGTGGCACCTCCCGCCGATGCGCGTGACAGATCGCACAGGCAAGGGCATCGGTGATGTCGGCCGGTTCAGGGATCTCCTCCAGCCCCAGGATCGCCCGAACCATGAACGCCACCCGTTCCTTGGTCGCCGCCGCCCCACCGTGGCCGAGTACCGCCTGCTTTACCGTATTGGCAGGATACTCTGCGGGAATGACATCGCTGCGGGCACAGGCAAGCAGGATCACTCCGCGCGCGTGCCCAAGGGTGAGCGCCGATTTCGCGTTCCGGGCCATATAGACCTCTTCAACAGCCACCTCATCGGGCCTGGTGCGCTCGATGACGGCGGTGAGTTCCTCATACAGGATGAGCAATCTGCCGGAGAGTGATTCCTTCCCGGGGAGACGGATCAGACCGTAATCGATGACGCGGAGATCGCTGCCCGAGGCTCCGATGAGCCCCCACCCGGTCTGGTGGGAGCCGGGATCGACGCCCAGGATGAGCAGTTCAGGCCGGGAGGGACTCACACTCCCTCGGACGCATCGGTGGCGTCCTCCTGGATGTCGAGGTTCGTGGAGAGCCTCTGGACGTCGTCCTGCTCTTCGATCGCCCCGAGCAGTCTCAGAACCTTCGCCTGCTCGGCGGGTTCGAGCTGGATATAATTTTTCGGCACCTGGCTGATGCTGGCGTCCCGGAAGGGGATGTCCGCTTCCTGCAGGGCATCCCGCACCCCGGCGAACGCCTCCACCGGGCAGGTGATGAAGAACACATCGCCCTCCTGCTCCAGGTCCTCGGCGCCGGCATCAAGGATGACCATCATCAGGTCGTCCTCCTCGACGTCGGTTGTCTCGACGATGAACGTTCCCCGGGCATCGAACTGCCAGCTGACACTGCCGGTCTCCGCGAGACTCGCGTTGTTCTTGCTCAGGATATGCCGGATCTCCCCCACGGTCCGGTTCCGGTTGTCGGTGAGCGTCTCGACCAGAACCGCCACACCGCCGGGGGCGTACACCTCGTAGGTCGCCGCTTCGTATTCGACCCCCGGAAGGTCACCGGTACCCCGCCTGATGGCCCGTTCGATATTGTCGTTGGGAAGGTTGTTCGCCCTGGCGTTGTCGATGGCGGACCGGAGGCTGGCGTTCCCGGTCGGATCGCCTCCCCCATCCCGCGCCGCCACGATGATCTCACGCGTCAGTCTTGAGAAAATACGACCGCGTGCCGCGTCGGTCTTCTCCTTCTTCCTCCGTATGGTCGCCCACTTCGAATGACCTGACATGACCTCTCCTCACCTGCGGTCCTGCTGAGTCTTCTCCCAACCTCTTTTCCGGCTACTCTCCGGGGGGAAGCGCTCCCGATTCCAGTTCTGCCGCCAGTTTCTTGAATCCGAAGAGATCGCTTATCGCTTCGAAGATACCAGCCGAGTGCACCGAAACACACCGGTTCAGATCGGGAAGGAAGATGAATTCGCCCGGCAGGCTCTCAATGTTGCCGTCGAAGGCGATCCCGACCAGTTCGAGGTCTCTGTTAAGGACCGGACTGCCCGAATTGCCGCCGATGATATCACAGGTGGAGACAAAGTTGATGGGCGTATCGAGATCGAATTCGTCCGGCGGATTCTGCCACCGTTCCGGCAGTGCCCAGGGAGCCACCTTGTCGTTACTCGCCCACCGGTCGTAGAGACCGTAAAACGTCGTGTAGACGGGCGCCAGCGTTCCATTATATGGGTACCCTTTCACAACACCGTCCTGAATCCTGAGCGAGGAGGTGGCGTCGGGGGGAATACTGAAACCGTAGACATCGAAGACCGCCCTGGCCAGGCGTGAGATCGCCGCGTCCTCCTGCCCCATCCACTGCCCGACCGCCATCTGCATCTGGACCAGCCTCGTCATGACGGTGCTCATACCGCTGATGATCGGGTCGGTGGAGCTCACGATACTCGCGGGCGCGCCCTCCAGCAGAGCCTTCACTGCTTCGGTGTCATTGAGAATCGTCCTTGCCGCCAGGTCCCGCGCGGCGCCGGCCGGTCCCCTGATGCCGAGCAGACCGGAGACAAGAGGATCTTCCGGTCCTAAGAACCGGTGCAGATCGGAGAGTTGAGCGGCAAGCATCGCTTTCTCGAGATCGGGGTAAACCTCGATCGGGGCCTCGATCAGACCTCTGAGTTCCAGGGCTCCCTCCGAGTCGGCCGGCATCCCCTGCTCGAGCGTGAAACGGTACTGCTGAATAAGAAAGGCCTTGTTCAGCAGAGCCGAGCTGAGCCAGTCACCCGGTCGCGTGAACCGGAAGACATACATATCGAAGCCGACCTCCCTGAGAGCGTGCCGCGCCTCGGCGATGTCGGTCCATGGGTCACCGTAGGTGTCGCTCAGGACCGGATCACCCATGACCCGGTTTCTGAACTCTTCCTCCCAGGCGGCCTTCCGGGCGAGTTTCCACGAGTCGAGCAGGCCATTCTGCTGTCCCGTGTAAGCCTTCTCCGAGTTCGAGAGACCAAAGTAGTCATTGTTCAGCTCTTCCCAGTCGGGGATGTCGGGGTGAGAGTTGAGGAAGGAGCGGAGCGCCTGCATCCTGGTCCGGAGGAGGTGCAGAAGATACGGGTTGATGATGTCCCGGTTGAAGGCAAGCTGGGCGACCGTGTTGAGCCGCGAGGTTCTGCCGGGATTCCCTACCACGAATACCGGGTCGCCCTTCTTCGGCCCGGTGACACTCCACTTGAAGTAGAACCCGGATGAGTCGACCGGTTCTCCATCTTCGTACACCCGCCAGAAGGAGATATCGAGGTTGTAGCGGGGGTAGGTGAAGTTGTCCGGGTCACCGCCGAAGTAACCGATATCGAGTTCGGGGGCCATCACCAGACGGACATCGGTGTAGCGCTTGAAGGTGTAAACCGAGTACCGGCCGCCGTTAAAAAGTTCCACCACCTCGTTGACCATGCCGTTCTCCGCGTCCATCTCCTCACCCACCGCCATGATCGTCTGCTGTAGCGCCCCGGCTTTCGCCTGCGCGCCTTCCACCGCGTCCATGGCGGCGTGGATCCGGGCGGTCACATCGGTGATCTCCACGAGCTGATCCACGAAGAAACCCTCAACCAGCCGTTCCTCATCGAGAGTGGATGCGTAGAACCCGTTCTCAAGCAGGTTCTCACCCTCACGGCTCACCTGTGTGACGTAGTCGCGACTGCAGTGATGGTTGGTGAACATCAGCCCGTTCGCCGAGACGAAGGACGCCGTGCACTCTCCCCCATTGCTCCTCAGGGCTCCGAGGTGGGCATGCTCGAACCATGCTTCATCGGGCTGGAACCCGTACGCCTCCGCGAACCACTCCATCGGAGGAGCGTCAAAGGTCCACATCCGGCCGGTGTCGAAACGTCCCGCTTTAACGGTATCGGGATCGAAACTCACCGGGCCGAGGATCTCGGCAAGCGTCGGGAATGCCGGAACGATCTCCTCGACGACGGCCGTATCGACCGGCCGGGGAGTCGGTTCGATCACCGCGGGAGCCTGCGCACTGCCGCCGGCACAACCCGTTGCAAGCAGAAATGCGAGGGCAATCAGAGCGAGGGGGCGAAACGCGGGCATGGGGCTGCGTGACATGATCTGTATTCCTTTCACTCGGACCCTGAAACGACATGCCCCCGGTTCCTCACCGGGGGCTGTCCTGGAAACGTGCTCGGTCCAGGAGCTCATCGTCGGTTTCTCCGACACGCTCCTGGTGGTGATCAGTCCTCCTCATCCTCCTCCAGCTCGGCCTGACTGATGACCTTCAGCATGACATCGTGCGGCATCGGATCATAATGGCTGAATTCGCGGTGATGTGTTGCGCGACCCTGCGTCATAGAACGCAGGGAGGTGGAGTACTTGAAGAGCTCAGCCAGTGGAATCCTGGCCTGTATCACCTGGAAGGGACCTTCCGAAGTGACGCCTTCGACCTTCCCGCGACGGGATGAGATATCGGCCATGATATCACCGGTGTAGTCGTCGGGAACGGTCACCTCGACGTTGTAGATCGGCTCGAGCAGGATCGGCCCGGCGTCCTTCCAGGCCTGCTTGAACGCCATCGAGGCGGCGCGCTGGAACGCCGCATCGGAGGAATCCACGTCGTGGAACGTACCGTCGTAGAGTGTGACCTGGAAGTCTACGCACAGGTATCCCGCCAGCGCGCCACGCGCGGCTGTTCTGGTGATACCCTTATCGACCGACGGAATGAACCTGTTGGGGATGGAGCCCCCCACGATCTTTTTCACAAACTCATACCCCTCACCACGGGGCTTCGGTTCGAGTTTGATCCGCACGTCGGCGAACTGCCCTCGACCACCCGTCTGTTTCTTGTGACGGGCATGCGCATCGGCCGGCTTCGTGATCGTTTCGCGGTATTTCACCTTCGGTTCGTGGATCTCGATCTCGACCCCGAATCGTGCCTTCAGCTTCTTTGCCACGACCTCCAGCTGCACCTCCCCCTGTCCGAAGAGGAGCGTCTGCTGCAGTTCGGGATCGGCGACCACACTGACCGACGGGTCCTCTGCACACAGTCGCTGCAGTCCGATCGAGAGTTTCGTCTCATCCCCCTTGCCCAGGGGTTCAATGGCGACCCTGATGACCGGATCGGGGAACGGGATCGGCGGGCAGATGAAGGGCTTTGCCGGCGCGCACAGTGTATCACCGGTATGGGTGTTCTTCAGTTTCACCAGTGCCACGAGATCACCCGAGTGGACCTTGTCGACTTCGACCCGGTTATGACCCTTCATGAGACTGACGCTGCCGATCCTCTCCTTGGAACTGCGAGTACTGTTCAATGCGTCCTGCCCCTGAGCAAGGGTTCCGCCGAAGACGCGCATGAAGGAGAGCTCACCCACGTGGGCTTCGGAGAGCGTCTTGAACACCTGGCCGCAGAAGGGCTCTGAGTCATCACGTGCCCGGCTGACCTCTTCTCCCTTCAGATCGGTCCCGACCAGGTCACCCATGTCACCCGGAGCGGGAACCATCTGGGTGATCAGCTCCATCACCCTGCCCGTTCCGACGTTGGTCTGTGCCGAGCAGCAGAGCAGCGGGTGCACCGTCCCCTCGCGTATACCTTTCAGAAGTCCGGCGAGGATGTCATCGGGACTGAGATCGCCATCCTCGAAGTACTTCTCCATCAGAGCGTCGTCGGCTTCGGCGGCGGCCTCCACCAGGGTCTCCCTCAGCGAAGCCGCCTTCTCCGTCGCGCTGTCGGGGATGTCGGTCTCGGTAAACGATCCCTTCCCGTTCTGTTCGAACACGAGCGCCTTGTTCTTCAGCAGGTCGATGATTGTCGTGAAGCCAGGCCCGGGATTCAGCGGGAACTGCAGAGGGGCCACTCCCGTCCCGAACCGATCGACCGTTGTCTGAATAATGGCATCGAAATCCGTGTGCTCTTTATCCAGCTTGTTCACCAGGAGGATCCGCGGGACGTCGGATTCCTTCGCGTACCGCCATACCTGCTCGGTACCGACCTCGAGACCGGCATCGGCCTTCATGATCACGACGGCGGTCTCGACGACCTTGAGGGCGCCCTTCACCTCGGCCAGGAAGTCGGCGAATCCCGGAGTATCCAGGACGTTCAGCTTCATTCCATTGTACTCGGCGAAGATGAGCGACGTGTTGATGGTGATCTGCCGTTCCTTCTCTTCGTCGGTGAAGTCGGAAACTGTATTGCCCGCCTCCACGCTCCCGATTCGGCTGATGTCACCGGAGGTGTGGAGAAAGGCGTCGACGAGGGTGGTCTTGCCGCAGTCTCCATGGCCGACAAAGGCCACGTTTCTGATGGTGTCGCTTGTGTATTCTTTCACGGTCCTGCCCGGTTGCTGGTTGATGGTTGCGGTTGACCGGCGCCCCTACTCTTTCGAGCCCCTGAGTTCATAGCCGCCTCTGTGGAGTTTCGCCAGGGCCGCCTCGCTGTCGTTGAAGTAATCCTTTGTAAATCTGCTCACATACTTCGTCAGGAGCAGGAGAGCCAACAGGTTCGGCAGTGACATGAACGCGTTGAAGGTGTCTCCCACGTACCAGACAATGTTGAGATGCTCGCCCTGCAGCAGCGCACCCACGAAGAGCAGCACAAGGAACATATATCGATACCATTTCGTGACCGCATCACCGGCGAGGTACTTGAAGCACTGTTCACCGTAATAACACCAGGCGAGCAGGGTCGAATACCCGAACAGGAATGAAGCGATCGGTATGACCCAGCCCAGGGGGAGCACTTCATTGAAAGCGTGGGCGGTAAGGGCGGTCGAGGTGAGGTTCTCCGCGTGCTCTCCCCTCCATGCATAAGTGAATTTGTAGGCGCCGGTAAGCACGATGCTCAGGGTCGTCAGGGTGTTCACGAGGATCGTGTCGATGAAGGTCCCGGTCATGGCCAGCAGACCGTTCTTGGCCGGGTCGCTGCTTTTCGATGCGGCCTGGGCAATGGCCGCCGAACCGAGTCCCGATTCGTTCGAGAGGACTCCCCTGCTCACACCCAGGCTGATCGCCTGCTTGACGCTGGTTCCGATCAGCGCGCCGGCGACAGCCTTGATGCCGAAGGCCGACTGGAATATGAGCTTGAAGGCGTCCGGGATATCAGAGAACTTCGCCACCAGGATCACGACCGCGCCCAGGAAGTAGAAAACGATCATCGTGGGCACGAGCCGTTCGGTCACCTCACCGATCCGCTTGATGCCGCCGATGATCACGAGTCCCACGATGATGGTCAGCACCACAGCGGAGACGATGAATGGAACCCCGAACTGGTCGTTGAAGGCCAGTGCCATCGAGTTCGACTGGGCCATGTTTCCGGTGCCCAGCAGCGCGGTTGCGCCTCCGGCGACGGCGAAGAAGGCGCCAAGGAACTTGCCCACCTTCGGCCACGGCACGGCGTCACGGGCATAATACATCGGCCCGCCGCTCATGGTGCCGTCTGCGGCGACCTGCCTGAAGCGCACACCGAGGAACCCTTCGGCGTACTTTGTGGCCATGCCGAAGAACCCGGAGACCCACATCCAGAACGGGGCGCCCGGTCCGCCGATCGCGATGGCGGTCGCCACACCGGCGATATTTCCGTTCCCGACGGTGGCCGCCAGCGCCGTCATCAGGGCGGCGAAGGGGCTGATGTCACCCTCCCCTTCCGAGGAACGGCTCTCCTTGCCGAATAGCAGCTTTATCGACTTGACCAGTTTGGTGATCTGAATGCCGCGGGTGGCGATCGTCAGGACGACTCCCGTACCTACCAGGAGGACAATCAGGGGGGTGCCCCAGAGGAAATTCCGAATATTGGTAATGTGGAACAGTACCTGGTCGAGGAACGCAGTCATATGACCCCCATCTGGCAAGAGGAGAGGCAGTGTCGGCTGAAATAACACACCCCTTCAACCACACCCTGTTCGAACAGGCGGCACGTTACCTCAGAGACCCACGCATGTCAACTGATCAGAGAATCCCGTCAGGAGGTTTTCCTGGTACACCGCTCCGTAATTATAGTGATGCATCCGGAGATCAGAAAAACGGGGAGCCGACCAATGCCGGTTCCCCGCAGATTCCTGCTTCTGTCCGGTGGAAAATGGTGGGCCTAGCTGGACTCGAACCAGCGACCTCACGCTTATCAGGCGTGCGCTCTAACCAGAGCTGAGCTATAGGCCCGTAATATCCATGCGGGTTTGCGACGGACCCGCTTTCTGTCCTTCAACCTCATGTATTAATTTTGTATTAATTATCATGACGCTTTATGACGCTTATTGCGATTTCTGTATGCCTTGTGAAGTGATGTCATGTCATCCTTAACACATCGCAGGTACCGTTGCATCGCCGTGACCGAACCCCATCCCCCAACTGTTTTAACCTGAAGAAAATGTGCCCCACGCCTCAGGCTGTCAACAGCCCATCCCGCCCTCAGGTCATGAAAATGTAATCCCTTGAGCCGCTCCTGTCCAAAGTCAAGTCCAGCCAGCGAGGCCTTTCGTTTTATTTCCTCCCATCCATTACGGATTTCGGGATTCGTCTGACCGGTTCGTCCCACGAAGACGGGATCCTCTCCACCTCTTACTTTGACCTGCTTCTTGAGCACTTTTGCAGCTGCCGGTGAGAGGGGAACCTGTCTCTCCTCTCCAGATTTCGTATCCTTCTTATCAATTGACCTGCCCCCCTAGAACTGGTGCAGATCGTGAAGTAGACTGCGATCCGCGGCTCTTGCCCCCAATCCTGGTACAGGTCAACTGCAATTAGTAAATGTCCATTAACCGACCCCTTTTCGAACATCTGTTCTCCATAAGTCATTATATACAGGGCCATTGACGGTGATGGTGTGTTCACAATCGGCTTGTACAATCTATATCTGAGGCCTACAAAGTACCCGATGTTGATGTATGGATAGCCAGCAGTGTGTATCCTGCTTAGAAGGCTCTGAAGCTTGGTTTGCTGTCAAACCAAGTGTACGCTCGTGTCTGGATTAGTCGGATCATATGCGAAACGCACCATCAGTGCCAATGATTACCCAGGAACCAGATGCTCATAGAAGGCCGACTACACTGGCAACACACCCCTGTAGAGCACATCAGCCGAGGAACCTACCGGTCCCTGGATGCTGATCTTGAGCAAGGAGCTGAACTCCCGTATACTCCGCTGCAATCCACTCACTCACTATCTTTGGCCTCAGCAACACCGAGGCCGCAAGTCTCATAGGAGCTAGACAGTGCCAGCAAGTTCAAAGGATATCACAGATTTCTTCGAGAAGAACCAAGGTGACATTACTCAGGAGCGCAACGATTTCCTGGTCCCCCAGATCCTCGATTTCGTCGAGACAAAGCGGTGGATCAACGTAGCCCCGGAGTATCAACGGCGGCAGGTGTGGTCTGCAAAGAAGAAGTCTCGTCTCATCGAATCGCTGTTCATGAATGTACCGATCCCTCCAATCTACCTGTACGAGCGAGACTACAATCGTTACGAGGTCATGGATGGCCAGCAGCGGATAAATACGATTGTCGACTTCTATCAGGATCGACTTCGCCTCACTTCCCTTGAGTCGTGGAAAATTCTGAACGGCCTTAGTTATCGGGATCTTCCAGATAAAGTACAACGCGGCCTTGATCGAAGAAGAGTGGGCGCCGCGGTCATCATCTCTGACCTGTCTGAGCGACCATACGGACCAGATGACATACGTCGCCAAGTCTTCGACCGCCTCAACACCGGGGGTCTACAGCTCCAGGCTCAGGAACTAAGAAATTGCCTATTCCCCGGTGAGTTCAATCAGCTCTTGGTTCGTCTCTCTTCGCTTCCGAAGTTCACCAAGGCCTTTGGTATCCCGGGCCACAAGCCGGACACCACCAGCAAGAGAATCTCTTCAGCCCTTGCCAAGAACAACTTGTTCAAGCGCATGAAGGATTGCGAGTATGTTCTCCGCTTTTTTGCATTTCGGAAGCCGGGGAACTTGAAGGGAGCTATCCCGAAGATATTGGACCGATGCATGGAGGATTATCTGGATATTTCTGCCGCGATAGCGGAGGAGCTCGGCAGTGTGTTTGAGAGTTGCTTGGATACGGCCGTAACAATGTTTGGCAACGATGTCTTCCATCTGCCAGGTGAATTCGACACAGGGCGAGCCTCCCTCCCTTTATATGACGCCACCATGGTCGCAATCAACCGCCTTAGCGAGCATAAAAGTAAGCTTGTCGCGGCTAGCTCGTCAATTCAGGCGGAACTTGAAACGATGCTCAATGACGCCAGCAACTATGACGTGGTAATCGGGAAGCCAGGAACTGCAAAGGCTATGGATGCACGGCTGGACCTGATAACCGACCTGTACGTTGACATTGCAGGCCTGTGACGCAGCGGAGAGTGTAATGACACCGCTTGAGAATACGCTCAAGACTTACCAGTCGCGCCTTGATGAGATTCGCGTTCACGCCGAGTTTATCGATCAATCCGTTACTCTGCCTCACACTCTTGCCCCGTTCCTGGACAGAGCGAGTCTTCAACAGAATCAATATGCAACATCACTTCTCGAACAGCACCGGAGGGTAACTGCGCAGGTTCGCCCCGAGGACATGCGGGCAGCACTGCTCGTGCAGGTCTTTGCCGCAACTGAGTGGTTCGTGGCTTCCACTCTGCTGCGAGCAGTTGCCCACTACAACTCAAACACTACCAAGTACAATGACCTACCCGACTCTCTAGCAAGAACGCATCAACGCTTGGCTGGAAGGGCGTTGGCATACAACGACCAGGCCCGATCTCATGAGCGGCTCGACACCGACCAATTGTGTCGCAGGCTTGGCACCTGCTACGAAGGCAGTCCGGAGTTTCACCTAAATGAAGATGTGTTTCGGTTGTTTCTACCGAACATGGATAGTGCGGCCCTTAGTGACAGCTTGACCAGAGTCGGCTTCAAGCTTGATTGGGACAAGGTGGGTGAAGACTCAGATCTCCAGAGCTTTTTTGAGCTCAAGTCAAAACGCAAGGCTGGTAAAAGGTGTCGCGAACTACTCGACACAATCGCCGAGCAGAGGAACGTCATAGCCCACCGAGGAGACGGCTCGTTGGGTGTAGACGAGGCTGAACTTAAAGATGTCTTGGGATTTCTCTCTGTGTTTGCCCGAGTGATTATCAGTCAACTAACTCAGCATCTTTCTGCTCAAAGCAAGCTGCCGTAGGAATCTACAGTAGCGCTCGATGATCAATGCTGGACGTTCCAGATCTAATGCAAACGGCCTAACACCTAAATGGCCCAGGCTGTCAGTCGCATATATCCGGGGCATCGACAGCGCAATGCTGACGCGATTGGGCAATCAATGATCTGCCTCTGTAGCTGACGCGCAGGACGTTCTATGAGAGCGATTATTGTACCTGAATCTGTCCAGAGGAGTACTGAATGAAGGATAGACAATCATCCGAGGGATTTTATCGATTTCTCCGATTTTTCGTAGTATTCGCCGTAGTAATCTGGCTAATAACTGGTTTCATCTACGATACAAAGTTCGGTGACTATATCTTATCGTACCGGGTCATTGGCTCATTATTTGGGGCCACTATTTATGTAACTATTGCTGGACTTTATAAATGGGTCCTAACAAGGCGCGGTGAGATAGATAAGAATGATGAGATTTTCTAAAGAAACGTATTATCACTCCATACTAGTCTATCACTCGTCCAACAAGCGCATGCAGCTGTCATCAGCGGCGAGTGACCAACTCTGTCATGTATCCTATACTCTGCCTCTGCAACTGACGCGCAGGTGTTTGGCAGAATCATCGAGGTAATGTGTTAGAGGTGTATGATGAAACGGATACTCACAATCTTAATCACCTGCTGTTTTCTCACTCTGGTGATCATAGTTCTCCTGAGATCGTCGCCAAGCCAGATAATCCAGTCTCAGCCTATTCTAGAGGAGGTCCCGTTCCACGCAGGCTTTGCTGACTCCATTCATATGTTGATCAGTCCTCGCTTCATTAATGAAACAAAGGTCTGCTTTTGTGATCTAAAAGATTTCCGTGTAATGATTGTGGATGGTACCACTGGATCAGTCCAAACGATTGGGAAACAGGGGGCTGGACCGAGTGAATTTAACATGCCAGCCAGCCTTGCAGTCTGGCCAGGTCAGGGTTTGGTGGTTTATGACACTTGGTTGCTCCGACTCTCACTCTTTAGTGAGACCGGTGAGTTCCGAAAAATGTATTGGCATCAGCTTGCTGCCCGAATGAGTGCCCCTCATATGTATGCGATCGATGAGTTCACCCTTGCTATAAGTCCTCGCGGGAAATCAACCGAAAGCCCCGACACCGACAACGTTATCCTCATACCCACAAGCCTTGATACCACAACCCAATTCCTGGCTCCTGAACCAGTACTATCTTCGGCCGAAGACAATCCGATTGGTGTTGATCTATCGAATGTAACGCTCGGATCAGGGACTGATGGCACGATTCTGGTCGCCTATCACAGCGATTACCGCATCAGGCGCTACACGAAGTCCGGTGACTTGCTCTGGGATTCAGGGTCTCTGGATGAGTCCTTTCGCCCCCCTTCATTTCAGTTGCCAACACGTGAAGGATATGCAGTGACCTCAAGGGTGTATAATTCTATTGAGGCCATCGCAGAGATCGAAGGATATGGATTTGCGACAGGTATCTGGGCTTATCAAGGTAATGATCAGGGCGGCCTGCCACCTTGGTTCGTTGATCTGAGGGACCAACAGGGAAAACTGATAACACGGATTCCGATGCCCGACCACCTCCGGATTGGGGACATCTATCAGAAAGATACAGACCTATATATTCTCACCTACCATCTCGGTCAGATAGAGCTACCCACTATTCGCATTTTCAGGATTGATCTGAAGCGTGTAAGGACTGGCAGTCCACCCCCCAGATCTGGGAGTGTAAGCCACTAACTGCACCCAATTATCGACACGGTACTCCTTGCAGTGTAATCAGGCTCAGGATGTCATACAGTACCGAAAATACCCTTGCCCTACACAATCACTGATCATACTATATATATAGTACCGCTTTACAGCACTAACGGAACTATTTACATCTGGAGCGTCATATGGCCAGGAACGGTAATTCACGCGGACGCAAGCTCCCTGATGTGCTCACCGAAGGGGAGCGGTTGGTACTTCTCAAGCAACCCAACCGACGGGCTCCAACCGGACTGCGTAACCTCTGCATGATCCGGCTGATGCTGAACGCTGGTCTGAGATCCTCTGAGGTACTCAACCTCAAGGTCAAGGATCTCGACTGGATGAGCGGGAAGCTGGCTGTCCGACAGGGCAAGGGGCAGAAAGATCGCATCCTCTGGATAAACGAAGGAGACCTCGAACTCCTCAAGTCCTGGAGAGAGCGCCGTCCTGAGCAGAGTGATCTGCTGTTCATCACGCTCCAGGGACGTCCGGTCTTGGACAGATACCTCCGGGCGATGGTTGCGCGTGTCGCTGATAAGGCCGGAATCGAGAAAAGGGTCCACCCTCACCTCCTTCGTCACACCTTCGCAACCGATCTGTATCGGGAGACGAAGAATATCCGTCTGGTACAGAAGGCTCTGGGACATGAGGATCTCTCCACGACGATGATTTACACGCGCATCATCGACGACGAGTTGGAGGATGCTCTCCGGAACTTCCGGGCGGAGACGACTTGATCTTGTTGATCCTTCCCCAGAACTTGAAGGATGAGTCAATAACCCCCACCTTTATATGACAGCAGTGTCTTCAGGGGGATGGGAACTCATACGAGTTCATGAGAACAATCAGTATAGAGCTGGGAAAGGCCTGGATAGACCGGGGAAGACTTGGAAAGACCCCCAATGTCGATTTTCCGGTTTACCGTCGGTATAGAGCTCTCATAGAGCTAGCTACCCTTAATTCAGAGAACTAGTACCCCCTCCCCCATCGAATTTGTTGAATCAAGTATCTCCACAAACAAAGGATATAACCATGATTAGTACACCAACAAGTCAGCCCCGCGGGTTATTTACGGCCACGAAAGCAGCAGAGTACCTCGGGGTCGCAGTCAGTACAGTTCGAGCCTGGGCATACTTGGGGAAGTTACCATTCGTGAAACTTGGGGAAGGGAAACATGCCCCTCTTCGGTTCCGCCATGAAGACCTCGAAGCCTTCATCGACTCACACTGGTTCCCGATACGAAACTGATCTGAGCGTCATCAACCAGAGGTACCGGTGGACTCCTTTGATTAACCGATCCCTTTAGACAGCAGCGTTTGATGATCGAGGCAGAAAATAGACTCTTTTCTTGGTGTCGATCGTCAAAATGCCCCTGAAACCTCTAGCAAGTATTACTCATTAGCCAAAAACGATTATTCTATACGGTCGGATGGAGTTTTGGCGAGGGACAGGTATTAGTGGAGGACAACCTTATCACTCTTGTTCATCGGTTTCTTTGATAACATGCCGCTTGTTTACCTCAAGTCCGATAACCCTTTGGACCTTGTCTCCAATCCAACGCACAATAACATCGACCTTTCCGATGTAATCGCCGAGTCCAACATGAACAACCTGATCATCACAGTTTGAGGCCCCACGCATTCCGGTAACCTCACGTACATAGACCCTGCCCTCCACCTGCACAGTGACACGTGCGCCATAAGCCATGCTATTGGTATTCACACCGCCATGTAGCTTGATCTGAATCCAGTTGGCTGACTCAGGTATTTTCCTCCCATCGATCAACTTGTTCTCGTAAAGCATGATTCCTCGATTGCCATCACATACAAACCAATCGAGGTCGCCATCATTGTCATAGTCACCAGATGCCTGCCCTACAACGTTGCTGGCAAAAGCGCCTGTACGGAAAGTGACTTCGTTAAAACTCCCCTCTCCAACACCCTCGTATAATTGATTAACATACGTCCGGTAAGCATTGGTTATTGATAAATCCAGAACGCCGTCATTATTGAAGTCAGCAAGCATTGGGTCCTCGTTTGTCTCACGGAACACAAGGCCTGACACCAGGGTGTTGTCACTAAAGGCATTTCCCATGTTCAGGTATACACGCGAGAGGTCCGAGACACCCCTCCTTAGTTCTCTTGGATGAGCCAAGTTCGAGCACACAAGATCAAGGGTCCCATCTCCGTTCAGATCTCCCCAAGCGCTTCCAGCTGTATATCCCCAATAAACACTTTCACCATAAAGGCTGTGGCGTCCTTCAACGCCGCGATCAAATCCCGCCAGGCTCTCTAGTTGTTCAGCCTTTCCAAAGCGAGGTGCTGCGGCGCATTGGACAAAGAGAATCCTGGTATTCTCTGATTCGTTATGCCACAGAGTGTTACGGTTGAGGCGGTAATTCGATACATAGATGTCAGTGCGTCCATCATTATCATAGTCTCCGGGGCTCACGCCATAACCACATTGTGCTATACTGTCACCTGTAAAACCCCATGCCTCCGTTACGTTTTCAAAGGTCCCATCACCGTTATTCCTCAGCACTACATCGGGCGTACCTTCGCCTGATTCTGGTTTCTCATAACCTGCCAGGTAAACATCGATTAATCCATCGGTGTCCCCGTCGAAGAGGCCAATGGCATTGGGATTTTCTGCTAAATCCTCTATACGGTTTATAATAGGGACGAAGACCCTCTCTTCTGTTTGCATCGAAACGTAAAACTTGTTTGGACTCACCACGACGACGTCCACCAATCCATCGTTGTCGACGTCAACAAAGGCTCCACTCTGGCCATCTATGTTGACATTAAGATCCTCATCCACCCGCCTGAATTTCCCCCTGCCTTCGAGATTACGCCACAGTCCGTGACCAGGAATAAGCACATCTGTATAGCCATCGTTATTGAAGTCACCCAGAGCTATTCGGTTGTAGCCGCCAAAGGGTAACCTTAGAGCACATGTTTCCAGGCCTGTATTCCTTACAAGCTGAAACTCGATATTTGTCTGTTGTTGGTCCTCAAGAAATGGATTTGCACTAGCATCAGACGCAAGACCAGATTCAATAATACAGTATTCAAGTTGCGAATAAGCGTCGTCAGACATGACTTGCATTAACTGAGCCTGGGCGGCAGGATTGGTCAACTGGATGTCCTGTATCCTCTCTTTCAAAGAATTCAGGGCCCAATCATAATAATTCTTCGCGAGCTCAACGCCTTTGAGTTTATCTCTCTGCTTTTTAGAAGCGAGAAAGCCAACGATGAAGAAACGATAACCCCAGTCGAGGTTTTGCAGGAGCATTGCTTCCTCACCCCAAGGTAGTCCAGCTTGAGAATATGGTGTTTCCAATAACGACATCAGAGCTTCTTCAGACTTTTCCCAGAGTTCCAGCGCCTTTCCCCTTTTACCGATGTCCATCAAACCCCAGAAGTAGCTGCCTCGAATCACATATTCCATCCAAGTGCCATCGTGCATGCCTTCTAT
>SDBT01004773.1_pt1 | contig 22918 bp, 19 predicted proteins | sample 2277101 | NCBI WGS metagenome assembly SDBT01 (sample SAMN10404973, study PRJNA504765) | marine sediment metagenome | isolation source: marine sediment core GS10_PC15, 103 cmbsf | place: Arctic Ocean: Southern Knipovich Ridge | collected 2010 | reverse complement strand
TATTAAAATTAATTTTTAGAAATTAGCCAGATTTTTACAAAAAAATTAATGATCTAATTGCCTTTATCACATCTCCCAAATATGAAGGAATTTTTCTATATCTTAAAATTATTTTTATAATTATTGCTTTGGCTTTCTTGGGAAGTATTATTTTTCTTCTTTTGAAAAATACTTGGTTGAAACGTCGTTTTTTGGAAGATTTAATAGAAATCACCACCTATAGGCCATTCGGCGTAAAAAAAACTTTTAAGCAATGGGCTAAAATTTCTAAAAGATTGGAAGCTAAAAAAGAGGCAGAATATAAATTAGCGATAATTGAGGCGGATAGTTTGCTAAACGATATTTTAGAAAAAATGGGATACAAGGGAGAGATGATAGGAGAAAGATTAAAACAGTTAGATTCAACTGCTTTACCGAATGTTGAAGAGCTTTGGCAGGCTCATAAAACTCGCAATAATGTTGTTCATGACCCTGATTATCATTTAACTTTTGATCAAGCAAAAAAAACAGTGGCAATCTATGAAAAAGCGCTTCGGGATTTGGAAATGTTTTAGAACAAAGAGAACAATTCTTGCAACAACCCCCCACATACTTTGGACTACTTTTAGCAATTTCCGATGCCAAAAACATTAAGTCCCAAAGTATGTGGGTGGTTGATTTTTTTTAAAAAATATAATAAGATACTACTGCGGGGTGGAGAAGTAGTATCTTGTGAGGCCCATAACCTCAAGACACGGGTGCAATTCCCGTCCCCGCAACACTTCGACTCGTCCTTCGCTTCGCTCAGGGCTCGCTCAGTGCAAGCAAAATAAATCTTATTAACAAAATAAAATGCCGGTGTAGCTCAGTGGTTAGAGCAAAATCTTCATAAGGTTGAGGTCGCTGGTTCGATTCCAGCCATCGGCATATTGGAGGGGGCGTAGATCAATTGGTTAGATCGTTTCCCTGTCACGGAAAAGGTTGCCGGTTCGAGTCCGGTCGCTCCCGCAAACAAACAGAAGCCCTTTTGGGCTTTTTGTTTGTTTTATTGGAGTGGTCTGGCGAGAACCTGCCCCCCGAATTGCGACGACCCCGCCAAGGCGGGGGAGGAGGCAATGTCCTTCGGGCAACTCATTCGAGTCCGGTCGCTCCCGCATATCTCTGCCCCCGCCAGTCGGCGAGGGCAGGGTTTTATTTGACAAATTTTCTAATTCTGTTAAAAAGATAGAGAGAAAAAAGTTCTTTGAAAACTTAAAAATAAAAGCTAAGAAAGGAACGAAAAGATATGATTGAACTTTCAAATGGACATAAATTTAAATATATGGCCGCGAGCGGAGCTTTGGCTTTTGATGGAAAAGGTTGGCCATGGGAATGGCCCTTAAGGTGGTCAGGTTTTCTTGACCCATCGTTGTTTACGGTTGTTATTAAGACCTTGACATTAAATCCAAGGAAGGGAAACGTACGTTTGTATAATCCTTTTGGTTGTATTCGGATACTCCGTCAGGGAGTAGTGAATGCCGTGGGACTTACGAATCCCGGAATTGAATGGTGGTGTAGAAAAATTGGGCCCAAGGTGAATCATAAAAAAATTCCCTTAGTAGGGTCAATTCTTTCTGATAATATATATGAGCTTGCTGAAATGGCAAAGATGTTGAATGACTTTGATTTAGTCGGCTTGGAAATAAACGCATCTTGTTCAAACACCGAAGGAGACCTTTTGGAAAATACAGAGAAGGTAATAAGAGGATGTTTTGCTGTAAAAGAAGTAAGTCGTTTTCCATTAATTCTTAAAGTTTCAGTAGTTCATGATGTCAGATTAATTTTTGCTGGTATGGATGATGAGACTATCGAAGCAATCTCAATTAACAGTGTTCCCTGGAGAGTTATTTTTCCAAACAAGAGAAGTCCTCTTGCTCATTTAGGGGGTGGAGGAGTTTCAGGAAAAATAGCTCAGCCTCATACCCGGGAGTTAGTGAGAGATCTTGTTTATTTGACATCCATTCCAGTAATTGGACCGAGTGTCTGGGAATTTTCTGACATTGAGAAGTTAAGAAAAATCGGAGCAAAAGCAATAAGCTTTGGTTCAATATTCCTTAGATATCCTTGGCGCCCCACACAGTTTGTTCGAAAAGATATGAAGAGAAACCGAATTTGAAAGGAGAAAGAAATGAAGTAGTCGTTAAAAAATAGGATTGGAAATAGTAACAGAAACTCAAAAGAAAGGAAAAAGAAATGGAAGCAAAAGATAGAATTATTGTTGCCTTGGATGTAAGTGATGCCGGTAAAGCTTTGGAGTTGGTTCAAGAGTTGAAACCACATGTAGGATGTTTCAAGATTGGCTTGCAGTTTATCAATGCTATGCTGGCATCAATAATTGTCCCAAGAAGTGGAGGGGAAGTTGCTGTTAATGTTGCAGCAATCCGAAAGCTATTTGCTGAACTTGATGGTAACGTGCTTTGGGATGGAAAGTTTGACGACATTCCCAATACTGTGGGCGGCGCCTCTAAAGAGATTGCCAAGATGAGATTGAAGATGTTTAATCTCCATGCTTCAGCTGGTAGAGAAGCGATTGCTAAAGCAGTTGCCAACAAAGGGAGTTCTCTTGTATTTGGCGTGACGGTTTTGACTTCAATCGACGAATCAGAGTGCAAATCGATTTTTGGGGGTTCGCCTGATAACATGGTTTTTCGATTTGCCAGTATGCTTGTTGAAGCTGAAGCAGATGGGATTATTTGTTCAGCCAAGGAGCTTAAATTAATTTGTTCAAATCCCACGCTTAGTGATCTCTTAAAGGTTACGCCTGGGATTCGGCCGGAGTGGGCCCAAACAGGAGACCAAAAGCGAGTGATGGCTCCTGGTGAAGCCATTAAAGCTGGCGCTGATTATCTGGTGATTGGCAGGCCTATCAGACAACCGCCTTCAGAAATCGGAAGTCCGGCAGATGCCGCTCAAAAGATTGCTGAAGAGATTGAAGAAGCGTTGGCAGAAGGAGGTGAATAGTGAGCAGGATAAACAAAGACACAGTTCTAAATTATAGGCCAGGGAGTTTTGATAGCGCAGTTTTATCGCAAGAAGAAATTCTTGAATGGTTTGATGTACTTGATGCAGGTTGGATGCACGATGGTGATTCAAAAAAGCCCCATGCCGAATTAACTTCGGGGATGTGCAGTAATGGATTTTTTGATTGTATGCGGGTGCTCTGTTATCCAAATCTTAGGAGAATTCTCGCCCATCAACTTGTTCGTAAATTAAGAAGTCGGGGACTGACAAATGATGATGTTGATTGGGTTATTGGTTCTCCTTATGCTGCTATTACTTTTTCTGGAGATGTAGCCTATGGGTTTTTAGAAGCTATTCATGGATTTACTGAAAAAGCTCCAACCCCAGATAATCCTAAAAAGATGGTTTGGCGGCGGATGGCAATTCCTAAAGGCGTAAACGTTCTTCAGATTGAAGAACTTATTACTACCAGCGGAACTTTTAAGGAAGTCCAGCGGGCAATAGTAGCAGGAAATTCAGAGCCAGTTAATTTTTTATCGGCTGTTGGAGTTCTCGTCCATCGTCCGCCGAAGTTGCCGGTAGATTATGGTGACCGAAGAGTTGTTGCTTTAGTTGAAAAAGAAGTTTGGGCAGTTGAGCCGGAAGATTGTCCTTTATGCGCTCAGGGTTCTAAACGACTTAGACCCAAAGCTAACTGGAAAGAACTAACTGGAAAAGCGTAAAAAACAAATTAAAGCCATTAGAATTTAATAATTCAATGGCTTTTTTATTAACACCTTATACTTGATTTTTACTATATTTTAGGGTAAAATGAAGGCATTATAGAAGTTTTTTTATTTGTTTATGAATTTAAAATCTGTCAAAAATCAAGCTAAGAAAGATATAAAAGATGTTAAAAATCTGAAGGATTTGGATAATCTTTTTAAGAAATATTTGGGTAAAAAGGGAGAAATTACCCGGATTTTGCGTTCTTTGAAAGATCTTTCAGAGAATAAAAGAAAAAAGATTGGGAAAGAGGTTAATGAATTTAAAAAAGAGTTTAATTCTTCAATTGTAGAATTAGGAAAGAAGTTTGATAAAGGTTCTGAAATAGTTGAAACTTGGTTTGATATTACTATTCCTGGTAAAAAGCATGAGGTTGGACATTTGCATCCTTTGACTTTAGTTAAGAAGAATGTTGAGGAAATATTTCAAGCAATGGGATTTTCTATTATTGAGGGTCCTCAGATTGAGAATGAATGGTATAATTTTGATGCTTTGAATATTCCAAAGGATCATCCTGCTCGCGATATGTGGGACACTTTTTGGTTAAAGAACGGGAAGCTTTTAAGAACGCATACTAGTCCAGTTCAAGTTAGATATATGGAGAAGCATCAGCCGCCTTTTAGGATTATTGTTCCTGGAAGAATATTCAGACATGAAGCGACTGATGCTAGCCATGAAACCAATTTTTATCAAGTAGAAGGATTAATGGTTGGAAAGCATGTTTCAGCATCTAATTTTAAAGCAATTATCCAAGAATTCCTTTCAAGGTTTTTTGGGAAGTCAATTGATATTCGTTTAAGGCCGAGCTTTTTTCCATTTACTGAACCAAGTTTTGAGGTTGATATATCTTGTTTAGTTTGCGCAGAAAAAGGATGTAGTGTTTGTTCCAGAACCGGTTGGCTTGAGATAATGGGAGCAGGAATGGTTCACCCTAATGTATTGAAAGCCAGTGGGATTAATCCTAAGGATTGGCAAGGATTTGCTTTTGGGGTGGGCATGGATAGGTTAGCTATGATGAAATACAAAATAGACGATATTAGATTACTATATTCAGGAGATTTAAGATTTTTACAACAATTTTAATATGAATTTTTCATATAATTGGCTAAAACAATATGTTAAATTACCTAAGCCAGAGAAATTGGCGGAAATTTTAACTATGCATGCTTTTGAAGTAGAAAGCATCAAAAAGATTAAAGGAGATTATGTATTAGATATAGATGTATTGCCTAATAGAGGTCCTGATTGTTTCTCGCATATTGGAATAGCTAGAGAAATAGCTGCGATAACTGATATTAAATTAGATGTTCCTAAATCTAAACTTAAAGAAGATAAAAAAGTCAAAGCTAAAGATGTATTTTCTGTTTTTGTAGAAGATAAAAAGGATTGTATTCGCTATACTGCCAGGGTTATTGTAAATGTTAAAGTTAAAGAATCTCCAAAATGGATTAAAGAAAGATTAATAGCTTGTGGATTAAAACCTATTAATAATATAGTTGATGCGGCAAATTATGTAATGTTGGAAACCGGACAACCCATTCATGCTTTCGATTTTTTCAAAATCGAAAACGAAATTTTCAATTTTCAATTTTCAATTTCTAAACAAAACCCAAAATCCAAAAACCAAGATTCAAAAAAGATTATTGTGCGGAGGGCTAAGAAAGGAGAGAAAATCACGACCCTTGATAATGAAAAATATAGCTTGGATAAAGACATATTAATAATCGCTGACTTGCCCGCCGAAGCTTCAGCGAAGGCGGGTGGAAATAGCATATTGGCTATTGCTGGGATAAAAGGAGGAAAGAAAGCAGAAATAGACAAAAAGACCAAAACCATTATTTTAGAGTCAGCTAATTTCAATTCCAGAGTTGTGCGGTTAGGTTCCAAGGAATTAGGGTTAAGAACCGATGCTTCTTGGCGTTTTGAACATAAGATAGATCCTAATTTAACAGAGGTCGCTATAAATAGAGTTGCAGAGATAATTGACGATATCGCTAAGGGAAAGGTTGCTTCTGGCTTGATTGATATTTATTCGATTAAAGCTAAACCTAAAAAGATTAAATTAGATATAGATTATGTTGAAGAATTGCTTGGTATTAGAATATCTGAGAAAGATGTTAAAAGTATTTTAGAAAGATTGGGATTTAAATATGTTAAAGGTATAGTTGAAGTTCCTGCATTTAGATTAGATATAGTTTTGCCAGAAGATTTAATTGAAGAAATAGGAAGACTATATGGTTATGAGAAAATAGCATCTGTTTTTCCTGTTGCTTCTCTTATTCCTCCAAAAAGAAACTTTAATGTTTTTTGGGAAGACGTTTCAAAGAATATATTAAAAGAGCTCGGATTCACAGAGGTATATAATTATTCTTTTGTTAAAGATAGTTTTGGTTATAATGATAACGAGATTATTGAGCTAAAGAATCCAATGAGTTCAGAGCAAAAATATCTAAGACCAAGTTTGATTCCTGGCTTATTAAAGAATGTAGATGATAACTTCAAAAACTTTAATCAGATTAAGATATTTGAAATAGGGAAGGTATTTACTATTAAAGGGGAGAAGAATATGTTATCAGGATTGATTGCTAAAAAGAATGGAAACAAATCAGATTTCTATGCTTTAAAAGGAGTAGTTGATTCTTTGTTAAATAAGCTTGGAATAAGTGATATTTATTACGATGACTATGAAGCTACGCCTGAAGATAGCAAAATTTCTGTTTGGAAAAAGGGAAGTACTGCAGAAATTAAAGCTAATGGAGAAGAAATAGGATTTTTAGGCAGAATAGGCAAATCTGTTGTATTTGATATTGATTTTGAAAAGTTAAGAAAACTTTGTTCGGAAGAACACGAATATCAGCCAATTTCTCAATTTCCAGCAGCAATTCGAGATTTAGCAATTTTAGTACCGACGAATACTAAAGTTGTAGAGGTTTTGAATGGAATTAACATAGCAGGAGGTTCTTTAGTCAGAGATGTTGACCTATTTGACATTTATGAAGGAGAAGGCATTCTCGGAGGAAAGAAGAATTTAGCCTTCCATATAATCTATCAAGCAGAAGATAGAACCCTAACTGCTAAAGAAATAGACAAGATACAAAATAAGATTATTAAAGCGTTGGAAGAAGACCCCAGATGGGAGGTGCGTAGATAATTTCTAATTTCTAATTTCTATTAAATTTTTAATGAATCAATTTATAAACCGATTTGAAAATTGCAAATTATAACATTTAATAAAAATTAAAAATTGATAATTGAAAATTAAAATCATGGCTCGTAAAAAAACATCGCCGAAACCAAAAAAACAAGAAAGACCCAAAAAGCTCTTAAAAAGGAAGGAAGCAGGTTATACTGCTAAAGACATTTATGTTTTAAAGGGTTTGGAACCTGTTAGAAAAAGACCGGCAATGTATATTGGTTCAACCGGTCCAGATGGCTTACACCATCTAATTTGGGAATGTGTTGACAATGGTTTAGACGAAGCAATGGCAGGTTATGCTAAAAATATTGAATTAACTCTTTTGTCGGGAAACAGGGTTAAAACAGTTGATGATGGAAGGGGAATCCCAATAGATAAGCATCCTCAAACAAAAAAATCAGCCCTGGAAACAGTAATGACTACTTTGCATGCCGGAGGGAAATTTGGCGGAGAAGCTTATAAAGTTTCTGGTGGATTGCATGGGGTAGGAGTTTCGGTTGTTTGCGCTTTGTCTAATTATCTAAAAGCTGAGGTTTGCAGGGGCGGTGTAAAATATTACCAGGAATATTCTAAGGGGAAAACTCAGACAAAACTAAAGAAAATGGGTTCGTGCCGAAACACAGGAACCACTGTTTTGTTTGAGCCGGACCCAGAAATTTTTAAGGAAATTAATTTTAATTCAAAAAGAATTCTAAATCATCTACGCCAGCAAGCTTATTTAACTAAAGGGGTTAGAATAACCTTTAAAGATGAGAGAGGAAAAGAAAAAATAAGTTACAGTTTTTATTTTGAAGGAGGTCTCGGCTCTTATGTTAAGTATTTAATTCACGGTTCTGCTCCTCTTCATCCAAATGTTTTTTATTGCTACGGTGAAAAAAATGGTATAGTTGTTGAAGCCGCCCTTCAGTATACTCAGGAATATGAGTGCCACGAGGAAGGTTTCGCCAACAATATTCATACCGAAGAAGGGGGGACTCATTTGACCGGGTTCAGGACTGCTTTAACTCGAACCCTCAACGATTATGCGAGGAGGAACGACATTCTTAAGGAATCAGATGATAATTTGTCGGGTGAAGATGTAAGAGAAGGTTTGACTGGAGTTATTGCAGTTAAGATAAGGGAAGCTCAGTTTGAAGGCCAAACTAAAGCAAAACTAGGAAACCCAGAAGCTAAGGCAGCAGTAGATCAAGTTGTTTCCGAATCCTTGGCAGATTTTTTAGAGAGAAATCCTCAAGATGCCAGAGCTATTATTGAGAAATGTCTTTTATCTTCTAGGGCTAGAAAAGCAGCCAGAGCGGCCAGAGAGACAGTTTTGAGAAAAGGGGTTTTGGAAGGTCTTGCTTTACCAGGGAAGCTGGCCGATTGTACTTCAAAAAAACCTGAAGAATCTGAACTATTCATAGTGGAAGGCGAGAGTGCCGGCGGCTCATGTAAATCAGCTCGGGATAGGCGTTTTCAGGCAATTTTACCTCTCAGGGGTAAGATTTTAAATGTTGAAAAAGCAAGAATAGATAAGATTTTGTCTTCAAAAGAAATTAGGAACTTAATTATTGCTTTAGGAACCGCTATTGGAGAGGATTTTAATATTGATAAAGTAAGATATCATCGAATTATTCTGACTTTGGATGCTGATGTCGATGGTTCGCATATTCGAACCTTGCTTTTAACTCTTTTCTATCGCTATTTTAAACCTATAATTGAAAAAGGTTATCTTTATATCGCCCAGCCTCCGCTTTACCAAATTCAGGCAGGAAAAAGGATAGAATACGCTTACAACGATGATGAAAAGCAAAAAGTCTTAGCTTCTTTGAAAAAAGAGAAATATTCTATTCAGCGATATAAAGGACTTGGAGAAATGAACCCTCTCCAGCTTTGGGAGACCACTATGAATCCAGAAAACCGTGTTTTGTTAAAAGTTACTATTGACGATGCCCAAGAAGCAGATAAAATTTTTGATATTTTAATGGGAGAAGAGGTATTGCCAAGAAAGAAGTTCATTCAGACCTATGCCAAGAAGGTAAAGAATCTTGATATTTAGAAATGGTGTAGTTTGACCCCGTAGAGAAATTTTGAACAATAACGTTGAATCGGGGCGAAACCCTTTCGAAATTCTTCTACGGGGTTGACACCAAGAGAACCTTCAGCTATTATTAAATAGTGGCCGAAGAGGCCTTTTTTAAAACTATGAAAATTACTAATTTACCCCAAAAAATTGTTTCTTTTTTGAAAGAAGTTAGGCTTGAAATGAAAAAAGTTAACTGGCCCACAAGAAAAGAAACGATTAGATATACTTTAATTGTTATTGGACTTTCAGTTGCCGTAGCTGCATTTTTAGGCACCCTGGATTTTATATTTAATACTTTATTAACAAGGTTCGTGTTATAAAAATACAAGAATAAAATAATACAAGAATAAAAAAGAGTTTTTATATTATTTTGTTATTTTGTTTTTAAATTTTTAAATTTATGCCAAAACAACGTTTGCCTCAACAAAAGAATTGGTACGTGATTCACACTTACTCTGGTTACGAAGATGCAGTTGCTAAAGGCCTGAAACAAAGGGTTGAGTCTTTGGGCGTGGAAGATAAAATTTTTAATGTTTTGGTGCCAAAAGAAAAAAAGATAAAAATTAAAAATGGTAAAAGAAAAGTTATTGAAGAAAAGATTTATCCGGGTTACGTGCTGGTTGAAATGATTGTTACCGATGATTCTTGGTATATTGTTAGGAATACTCCAAACGTAACTGGTTTTGTCGGGGTCGGAACTACCCCAGTACCGATTTCATCTCAAGAGATTGAGATTCTAAAGAAAAGAATGGGCATGGAAACTCCTCAGTATAAGATTGATGTCAGGGCAGGGGATCCTGTAAAGATTATTGACGGTCCCTTTAAAGATTTTGATGGAAAGGTTTCGGAGATTGATGAAGAAAAAGGAAAAGTAAAAGTTTTAGTAAATATGTTTGGCAGAGACACTCCTGTTGAACTGGACTCATTACAAATTAAGAAACTTTAAATATGCCAAAGAAAATAAAAGCTATTGTAAAACTTCAAATTCCAGCAGGTCAAGCAACGCCGGCTCCTCCGGTGGGGCCTGCTTTAGCTCAACATGGAGTAAATATCTCCGAGTTTTGCCAGAAATTTAATGACATAACGAAAAATCAACCCGGCTTTAAAATCCCTGTAGAAGTTACAGTTTATGAGAATAGAACATATGATTTTAAAGTAAAACAGCCCCCAGCTGCAGAGCTTTTGAAAAAAGCAGCCGGAATTGAAAAAGGTTCAGGGACTCCAAATAAAACAAAAGTAGCTAAAATTACAAAAAGCCAACTAAAAGAAATTGCCCAGAAGAAAATGCCCGATTTAAATACCACCAATATAGAGCAAGCTATGAAAATTATTGAGGGAACGGCGAAGAATATGGGCATTGAAATAACAGAATAATTTCAATATGAGACCTCAAAAAGATCAATATTATTTGAATATTGCCGAAGAGATTGGAAAAAGAAGCTCCTGTTTTAGGCATTATTGTGGAGCAGTAATTGTTCGCGATGACCAGATTATCGCTGCTGGTTATATTGGTGCTCCGCGTAAAACCAAGGATTGTTTTGAAAGGGACGAGTGCTTGAGAGATAAACTTAAAATTCCTCATGGCACACGCTACGAAATTTGCCGAAGCGTGCATGCTGAAATGAATGCTATAATCAATGCTGCCCGAGCCGGAGTAAATCTTCTACAGGGCGATATGTATATTCACAGCACAGATCCCAAAGACGGAAAAGAAGTTGACAGCTTCCCCTGTTTTTTTTGCAAAAGAACGATTATAAACGCCGGTTTGCGCAGAGTTGTTTGTTTTACTAAAGGAAAAAAGATAGAGATATTTTTAGTGGAGGATTGGGCAAAAGAATGGCAGGAAAAAGACATTGTTGACGATAAAGATCAATACGGGTTAGATAGAAATTTAAAAGATAATTTATAAATTTTATGAGAAAAAACACTTATTCTGGAAAATTTATAGTTCTTGAAGGATTAGACGGGTCAGGAAAATCTACCCAATCCAAATTATTAACAGAGCGTTTAAAAAAAGAGGGAAGAGAAGTTATGAAAATAGATTTCCCCCAGTATGGAACAAAATCCGCAGGCCTTGTTGAAGAATATCTAAACGGTAAATATGGCACAGCAGAGCAAGTAGGCCCTTATCGGGCTTCTATTTTTTATGCTTGTGATAGATATGACGCCAGCTTTAAAATAAAAAAGTGGCTCTCTGAAGGGAAAATAGTCATTTCCGATAGATATATTGCTTCAAATATTGGTCATCAAGGAGGCAAAATAAAAGATAGGGAAGAATGGAAAAGATTTATAACCTGGCTCTATAATCTTGAGTATAATATTTTTAAAATTCCAAGACCAAATTTCACTTTTATTTTAAAGACCTCTCCTCAATTTTCCTTAAAATTGGCAAACAAGATTACAGATAAAGAAAAGGTGGCAAAAAGAAAGGCATATTTAGGGGATAGTAAAATAAAAGATCTTCACGAGAAAGACAAAAATCATTTGTCAGAAGCGCTTAGGTCTTATCTTCAGGCAGCAGAAGAATATCCGGAAGAGTTTAAAATAGTAGAGTGTTTAAAAGAAGATAGTTTGTTGCCTCCAGAAATAATTCATCAAAAAGTTTGGAAAATAATTAAAGAAATTTTGTAAAAATGGAACTTGAAAAATTTGCCCCTCTTTTTGAAAAATTGAATCTTGCCGATAAAGAACGTTATGAACTAGAACCCTTTTTTACCAATTTAGATAAGTCAGTTTTTGCGGTAACTTTTTTGCCTCCAGAAGTAATTGGCGCTTTGTGTTCAAGAACAAGCAGAGTTAAAGGGGATTTGAGAGCTACCTTTTTAAATGAGTTTATAAATCCTTTTCTTCAGGAAGAAAATGAATATGGAAAATCTCTAAAAGCATTGATTGATTTTTTGCATAAATATCCAATTGAACTCATTTTTTCAAATCCCAAAGGACGAGAGTTTTATATCAAATGGCTTTCTCAATTCGGCGATGATTCTATTGCCCAGATGGCAGGGAATCATCTTATATATTCAGGAATTTCTCAAGTGGCTATAAAACACTTTGAGGATATGAGAATTGGGATTGCTCCTATTGAGAAATCAACACGTTATGTTGATTATTCATCTAAAATTGACAACCGCTATCGCTACTATGTTGACCCGACATTAGAAAAGATGGGCTTGCTTGGAGAGTATAAGAATACGATGGATGGCCTTTTTGACACATATAGCTTACTTTTGACAAAATTCTTGGAACATCTGAAAAAACAATACCCGGAAGAAAAAGAGAGCCTGCTAAAAACAAAAACATTTGATGTTATTCGGAAACTTTTGCCCACTGCTACCCTCAGCCAGGTTTCCTTTTTTGGCAATGGCCAGGCCTTTGAGTATTTGATAAACAGATCCTTGGACCACAAATTGGGAGAGATACGTTGGGCGGCAAAAAGCGCTTTTGAAGAATTGAACAAAATTATCCCTGCTTTTTTGAGAAGGATAGAAAGCGAGGACTCGGCTCAATACAGGACGTATCTAAGCGAAAGGGGAGAAAGAGCCAACCGGGCTCTTGAGCAGATTGGCTGGAAGAGAAAAGTAATACCATCCGGAACTTCGGTTAAATTGCTTGAATACGACAAAGATGGCGAGAATAAAATAATCGCCGGATTGCTTTACTTGGAACTTCATGAGCCATACGATCGCATTCTTCAAAAAGTAAAAGGCCTTTCAATTGCGGATAAAGAAAAAATTCTCCAGGAAGTGTTGAAAGATAGAAAATTTAAATATTATAAAATTCCAAGAGCTTTTGAGAATACTTACCTTAGATTTGAGGTGGTGATAAATATTGGAGCTTGGAGGGACTTGCATCGTCATAGGATGCTTACTCAATACAGAGAAAAGTTTAATGTTTACAATGGATTTGATATGCCGGAGGAATTAAAAGAAGCAGGTTTTGATAAAGAAGCTGGTTCGGCGGTTTCAAGAGTTGCTGAATTGTTTAAAAAAATAGAAAAAAATGATCCGGATATTGCTCAATATTGCTGTGCTCTCGGGCATCGGGTTAGATTTATCCAGTATCAAAATCTAAGGTCCTTTTTCTGGGAGTCGGAACTTAGAACTATTCCTGAGGGGCATCCTGATTATCGGAAGATAGAGCAGGAAAAAATAAAACTGGTTAAAAAAATCTACCCATTAATTGGAAAATATCTTTTAGTTGATATGGAAGATTATGATTTTGCCCGCCGCAAAGCTTCAGAGCAAATTAAAAAGAAGGAAGAAGAACTAGCCCGCTATTTCCAAAAAAAATCAGATTAATAAAAAAACTATGAGTTATCAACCTATTATTGGCCTTGAAATACATGTTGAATTGAAGACAGAATCAAAAATGTTTTGTTCTTGTAAGAACGATCCCAACGAAAGACAGGCTAATGTTAATATTTGTCCAGTATGCACTGCTCAGCCGGGGGTTCTGCCGGTAATTAATAAAGAAGCAGTAAGAAAAGTAATAAAAACAGGGTTAGCTTTGAATTGCCAGATTCCTAAAGATTCCAAGTTTGATAGAAAAAACTATTTTTATCCTGATTTGCCAAAAGGATATCAAATTTCTCAATATGACAAACCTCTTTGCAAGGAAGGATATTTGGAGATTAATGGAAAGAAAATTAGAATAACAAGGGTGCATTTAGAGGAAGATACTGGCAGATTAATTCACCCAAAGGGAGAAGATTATTCATTGGTTGATTTTAATAGAGCAGGGATTCCTTTAATGGAATTAGTTACCGAGCCAGATTTAAGTACAGCCAAGGAGGCAAGAAGATTTGCCCAGGATCTCCAATTAATTTTAAGATATCTTTTGGTTTCTGACGCTGATATGGAAAAAGGACAGCTTCGGGTTGAAGTAAACATAAGTTTAAGTAAGGAGCAGAAACTGGGAACTAAAGTAGAAATTAAGAATTTGAATTCATTCAGAGCAGTAGAAAAAGCAATTGATTATGAGATTGAAAGACAAACAGAAATTTTAAAAAAAGGCAAAAAAGTTGTTCAAGAGACCCGTGGCTGGAACGAGAAAAAACAAATAACAGTTAGCCAGCGGAAAAAAGAAGAGGCTCATGATTATAGATACTTTCCAGAGCCTGATTTATCAACTCTTCATTTTGATAAGAAATTTATTCAAGAAATTAAAGCGGAGATTCCCGAACTTCCTCAAAAGAGAAGAGAGAGATTGATGAGGCAATATAATCTAAATGAAAAAAATGCTGAAATTTTTACGGCAAATAAGAATCTTGGCGAATTTTATGAAAATACAATTAGCGAAGTAGAAAATTGGGTGAAAGAAGCAAGGGGAAAAAGAAAAATTTCAGATAAAGAAAAAATTGCAATATATGACACAACTACACAATATGTTATTAATGATCTTCAGGGTTCTGCTTCTGCGATGTCTATTGTTGTTGGTAGTGAAGATTTTTTGATTACCCCAGAAAATTACGCGGAACTCATAACGCTGATTTATGAAGGAAAAATTTCTAGTAAAATTGCGAAACAAGTAATTGAAGAAATGTTAAAGACTGGAGCCGACCCCTCACATATTATTGAGGAAAAAGGCCTAACCCAGGTAACTGATACGGGAGAGATTGAAAAGATTATAAAAGAGATTATTTCCAAAAATCCAAAAGCAATAGAAGATTATAAGAAAGGTAAAGAAAATGTCCTCCAGTTTTTGGTAGGGCAGGTAATGGCTCAAACCCGAGGAAGAGCAAAGCCAGAAACAGTTAATCAGTTATTGAAAGAAAATCTTTAACAAGTTTTTCTGCTTCTTCGCGGGTTTTAATCCATTTAATTTGTTTGCCGCGTTTAAACCAGGTCATTTGGCGCTTGGCATAATGTTCGCTTTCTTTTTGGATTTTTTCTTTCATTCCCTCATAATTTATTTTTTTCTGAAGATATTGTGCGATAAACCTATATTCCAAGCCAAATTCCTCTAGTCGTTTCCAAGAAAGGCCTGATTTTCTTAATTTTTTGACTTCAGCTATCATTCCAATTTTTAACCTTTTTAATAATCTTTTTCTAATTAACTTTTTGAGTTCAGTAGGATTTTTTTTAATACCAATCATTAAAACCTCAAATTGAGGTTTCTTTTTTTTGAGCGGGGGGACTGGCCTTTTAGTTTTAATAACAATTTCCAGGGCCCTTATTAATCTTCTTCTGTTATTTTTATCAATTGATTTTGCTCTTCTTGGGTCAAGTTTTTTTAACATTTTAAAAAGTTCTTGAGTATTCTTTTTCTCAAGTTCGGTTCTTAATTTCCAATCAGGTTTTACCTCTGGAATGATAATTCCATCAACCACTGCCTGGATATAAAAGCCAGTTCCTCCAACCAAAAAAGGGACAGTCCCTTTTTTGTGGATTTTATTTATGACTTTTAAGACTAATTTTTGGTATTGGACAATGGTAAACTTTCTTTTTGGCGAAGCTACGTCCAAGAGATAGTGGGGGATACCTTTCATTTCTTTTTTAGTTACCTTGCCGGTTCCAATATCCATTCCTTTATAGACCTGACGGGAATCAGCCGAAACAACCTCAACACCATTTATTCCAAATTTCTTTTTAGCTTGCCCTGAGCCTAGTCGAAGGGCGAGTTTAATTGATAAATCTGTTTTTCCTGAAGCGGTCGGTCCGATAACTACAATCAGTTTTTTTATTAATTTAGTTGCCATTTTTTTTGAATATGTTATATTAAAATGTGGAAGTTTTTTAAAAATTTAATAATAGCAAGAAAAGGAGATAAACGATGAAAAAGATAAAAACAATTTTTTCAAGCGCCGTTATTGCTTTTGCCGTTGCCTTTATTAATTCAGCTACCATGTGTTTCTTTAAAAATTACCTTCATTTAGGAGATCCTTTGCCTATTTCTGAAGCTGTTGGCATTGGTATTGGCACTTTTTTGCCAGTGTTTATTGTTCTTTTTTTCTTTTTAAGGATTGGTTTAAAATTTTTAGATGGATTGGTCAAGGGACCATGAAACCAAAACCCCTAATATTTTCAAAACCGCTTAAGCATCTGCCAAGGCGGTTTTTTTTATTCCCTTATTTTCCCTTTCAAACCCCAGGGTAGGGCGTCAGTAATTTTTACTTTTACGAATTGACCCAAAGGTTTCTTTTTTGATTCAATTTTTACTGTTTTATGCGTTCTTGTTTTCCCAAACAAAAATTCTCCTTTAGCTCTGTCAACTAATATTTCAACGGTTTTTCCAATGTATTTTTTATTACTATTAAGGGCGGTTTGTTTTAAAACTTCGGTTAAAACTTTATCTCTTCTGTCTTTTTCTTTTGGAGATATATTATCTTTAAGCTTTGCCGCCTTTGTTCCTGTTCGCGGAGAAAACTTATTGATATATGCCATATCGTATTTAATTTCTCTAAATAACTTAACCGTGTTTTCAAACTGTTCTTTTGTTTCTCCGGGAAAACCAACAATTACGTCGGTGGATAAGGTAATGTCGGGGATTTTTTTTCTAACCTTCTCTACCAGCTTTTTATATTGCGCGACAGTATAATGGCGGTTCATCTTTTTTAGGATTTCATTGTCGCCGGCCTGAACAGGCAGATTTAAATATTCGGTAACTTTTTCGCAATCTGTCATAGCTTCAATTAATTCATCTGAAAAATCCTTTGGATGGGAGGATGTAAATCTAATCCAAAACTTTCCCGGAATATTATTTACCATTCTCAAAAGATTAGGAAAACTTATATTTTTGTTTCCTGTTTTTTGTTCTTTGTTCTTTGTTCTTTGTTCATTGTTATATGAATTCACATTCTGGCCCAAAAGCCAAATTTCCTTAAAACCTCGTTTAATCAAATTTTTTACTTCACAAATAATTTCATCTGCCGGTCGGGAAATCTCTCCGCCTCTGACATAGGGAACAACGCAATAAGCGCAAAAATTATTACAGCCGGTCATTATCGGAACAAGCGCAGAGATAGAATATTTTGGCTGGATTTTAAGATAATTTTCTGATTTCAGCAGTTTTTTGCCGGATATTATTTTTGGGTTCTTTGGGTCTAATATTTTTGGCCACTTTGACAGATAACCAATATCCAAAAGAAGATCAAATGATTTCGACAGCTTGTTTTTATCTTTTTTCGAGATGCAGCCGGTTAGAATAGTTTGTAGTTTATAGTTTGTAGTTTGTAGTTTTTGAAACTTCGGCATGAGGCCATATACTCTATCTACCGCTGATTGCCTGACTGAACACATATTAACCACTACCAAATCGGCCTCATCAATTTTTGAGGCTGGCTGATACCCTGTTTTTTCTAAAACCGCAGCAATCTTCTCCGAATCACTTTTATTCATTTGACATCCGAATGTAATAATCCAGTATTTCATACAGATATTCTACAATAGAAAAACAGCCCTTTCAAGGGCTGTTTTAGGTTTTAAATTAGTGAATTTTCTCTTTTTTCTCTTTCAAAAAATATCTCCATTGTTCTATGAATTCTATAAAAAGAGTAAAGGGCATATCTATCAGAGCGGAAAAGAAAGCAGCTATAAGATTATATCTTTTCCATTTAATTGTCAGCCATTTTCCCAGCTGAATAACCGGCACGGCAAAGGGATCAACAAGAAGATGAAAAAATGTTTCTTTTTCTTCAATCACTTGTAGTTCTTTGGCTCTTTGTCTGATTTTTGCTCCGGCAAAGGCAATTAAAGAAAGGAAAATAACAAAGATTACATAAGATAAGGGAGGGAAGTTTACCTGATAGAGCCCCCAAATTATTAGAGCGAGGACAGCGCAAAAACAGAGAAAATAGAAAAGGTTTATTATAGCTCCAAAAACAACGCTTCTTTTGGGAAAGATTTTTACTTCATAAATATCTTTCTTTTCTGTTTCGTAAACAATCTTCATTACTTCCATTACTACTTGTTCCTGATTTTCTTTTTTGGGAGGCTTGATAGTTATAACCAAAAGAAACATTAAAAAAGTAGGACCTAAAATATCAACTCCAACAGCCCAAAAGTTAAATTGGCCAGTAAGGATTTTAGTAGCTGGGATTTCTATAGCTAAAAGAGAAACAACATTGGTAAGAAAAATAGATAAGGTAGCATAAAAAGCAGCTCGGGCAAGACGTGATTTTAATGTTTTAACTCTTTTGCTATAGGCCTCTCTAATGGAGCTTTCCAGCGCTTCCGGACTTGAAATTTTTTCCTTAACTTCCATCGGGTTTTCGGAAACAACGTCTCCTAAAAGCAGATATGGGGTATCATATTTTTCACAGATTTGGTAAAATTTGTCACTTAAAGGATGATTTAGATCTTTTTCTATACTTTCTTTAATCGAATAAATATTTTTAGCAACTTCATTAAGTTGAAATTCTGGAAGATTTGTCCATTCTGAATACCTGTATTTCAGGAGATGGTAACTGATTATTGGAGCATCTAATTTAAAAAGAGCTCGTTGGACAGTAATATAAATTTGAGTATTTATTTCTTTGTCGTTTATTCCTCTTACCTTAATAATTCCTTCATTTACCCTAATTCGCTCTTTCATTGATTCAAACATATAATTTATTAGGGCTCTTTCTTTTGAGGAAGGGCTGAGGATTTCTTCTATCTCGCAAGCCGCAATTCCGGAAATCCAGCTGTAAAGTTGAAGCTTTGATTTTTTTTGGTCAGTCCCTGCTTGATTAAGAACGAAGACATATTTATCAATTGCCTTTTGAACTTCTTTAATTTTTGATTCTTCAATTTTGTCGTTTGGGAAATGTCCTCCTCTAATTAATTCTAAAACCAAAGGTTCGGCAATTAAAACTTCTTTAGCCAAATTTCCATTGATTAAATCTAATTGAGTAAAAAACCGCCTTTTTAATATTCTTTCAATTGCCCTTCTTTTCAAAAGGTGTTCTTCTTTCCAGTCAATAATCCCTCTTATTTTTTCGTAAAAAGCAGCTACCTTTGAGGCGACTTCATCTACATGAATAGTTGAAACCCTTTCTTTGGGTTGAAGAGATTGATACCAAAATTGGTATCGTTGTATTAATTTTTGAGTAGGTTGAGATATTTGTGACATAATATTTACTTCTTTATTTCTACTTCCTTTTTAACTTTTTTTAAAAATTTATTCAACCTAACCATTCCTATATCTCCTTTTTTTCTTTCTCTTATTCTAACAGATTTTGTTTTCATTTCTTTATCGCCGACAACTAACATATAAGGGATTTTTTGGAGCTCTCCCTCTCGAATTTTTTTAGAGACGGTTTCTGTTTCAGTTTTTGATTCAGAACGAATGCCTAAAGCTAAAAGTTCTTTTTGAACCAAATCAGCGTATTTTCTATGGCCAGCCCCTACTGGAATAACCCAAACCTGAACTGGTGATAGCCACAAGGGTAAACTTCCGGCATAGTGTTCAAGTAAGACACCGATAAATCTTTCAATACTTCCTAAAAGAGCCCGGTGGATCATATAGGGTTCTTGCTTTTTACCTTTTTTATCAATATAGGTCATCTTAAATCTTTTTGGCAAGTTGAAGTCAAACTGGATTGTTGTGCACTGCCATTCTCTTCCCAAAGAATCCTTTATTTTAATGTCAATTTTCGGTCCATAGAAGATACCCCCGCCAGGATCAGTTTGGTATTTTAATTTATTTTTTTTCAGTACATACTCTAAACTATCAATGGCTTTTTTCCAACCCTTTAAGGTCCCGGCGTATTTTTTCGGACGAGTAGAGAGATAAATAGTATAATTTTTAAACCCGAAAGCCCTAAGTATTTTAAGGCCCTGTTTTATAATCTTATCAAGTTCTTGGGATATCTGGCCGGGTTCGCAAATAATATGGGCATCATCTTGGGTAAATCCCCGGACTCTGGTCAGTCCGTGTAAAACACCTGATTTTTCATATCTGTAAACTGTTCCTAATTCAGCAAACTTTATTGGTAAATCTCTATAACTGCGGATTTTAAAATTATAGACCTTAACATGAAAAGGGCAGTTCATTGGTTTTAATAAATATTTTTCTTTATCTATCTGAATAGGAGAATACATATTTTCCCGGTAAAAATTCCAATGTCCGGATCTTTCCCACAAATTAATTTTTCCAATATGAGGAGTATAAAGCCATTTATAATCTTGCTTTGTTAGTTCCTCATATAAATAGTTTTCAATTATATGGCGGAGGATAGCTCCTTTTGGAAGCCAAATTGGCAAACCGGCTCCCACTTCTTCGTCAAAAAGAAACAATTCCAGTTTTTTGCCCAAAACACGATGATCTCTTTTTTCTGCTTCTTCTTGTAAGCTAAGATATTTATCCAATTCTTTTTTTGTTTTAAAAGCTACCCCATAGACACGAGTGAGCATTGGATTTTTTTCGTCGCCTTTCCAGTAAGCGCCGGCAATTTTTGTTAATTTGAAAGCATCAATTATTTCTTTAGCTTGCCCTGAATGAAGTTGAAGGGTTGATTTGACATGAGGACCTTTGCAAAGGTCAATAAAATTACCAGCTCGATAAACAGAGACCCGCTCTCTGTCAGCTGACAGAGAGCGGGTCTCTGTTAGCTCATTTATAAGTTCTAATTTGTAGGGCTGGTCTTTGAATATTTTCTTTGCTTCTTCTTTTGTAACTATTTTCTTTTTGAATTTGATGTCTTTTTTAATCAACTCTTTCATCTTCTTCTCGATTTTTGGCAAATCATCTAAAGATAGTCCCTCCTTCGCTAAAGCTTCGGAGGGCAGAGCAAAATCATAATAAAAACCATTTTCAATAGCCGGCCCAATGCCAAATTTCGCTCCGGGAAAGAGTTCTCGAACAACTGATGCTAAAATATGGGCTAATGAATGACGAATGGTATCAATTTTCATTGTTCATTGACAAGTATTTCTTCAACCTCCTCGGCTATTATTTTAGGGATATTATCTCGATTGTCAACTCGTCCTGAAATAAAGACAATTTTATTTTCTTGAAAAGCTGTTGGGTTTCTCTCAATTATTCCTGGAAAAACTACAACTTCAACCTTATCAGTTAAATCCTCTAATTTTACAAAAAGCATTGGTTTTCCAGCTTTGGTAATAATTTTTTTAATTCCTGAAATAATTCCTCCGACTTTGATTCTCTGGTTTATCCATGTATTTTTAATTTTAACAAGAGATAAAGTTTTTTTCTCAAAAATTCCTCTGAAATCTTCCAATGGGTGGGAACTTACGTATAGACCTAAAAGTTCTCTTTCCCAGCTTAATTTTTCAAAATTCGTTGCCGGCGTAACAGAAGCTAACTTTATATGATTATTAGAACTATCTCCATCAAAAAGACCTTTTTGTCCATTCATTCTTGTTTTTTGAGTTTCTCTTGACCATTCAAGTAATCTTTCTAAATTATGCAGAAGTTGATTTCTTTCGGCAAATAGATCAAAAGCCCCGGTCTTTATTAAACTCTCCATTGATTTTTTATTTAAATCTTTTGAATTAATTCTTTGGATGAAATCTTCAATATCCTTAAAAGCGCCATTGTTTTTTATTTCTTCAACAATTACATCAATTACATTTTCACCAACATTTTTTATAGCCAAAAGTCCAAAGCGTATTTTGTTTTCTTTTGGCACAACGGTAAAGTTTTTTAAACTTTCATTAATATTCGGCGGCAAGACCTCAATTCTCATTTTCTTACAATCTTCAATTAAAATAGCAATCCTTTCAACATCTGTTTTTTCTGATGTTAACAGGGAGGCCATAAATTCTACCGGGAAATGAGCTTTTAGGTAGGCGGTTTGATAGGCGATGGTGGCATAAGCCGTTGAATGACTGCGGTTGAACCCATATTGAGCAAAAGGTAGAATCCACTGCCAGATTTTTTGAGCAATTTCTTTTTCAATTCCATTTTTTATCATTCCTTGAATAAATTTCTCTTCTTGGCTGTGAAGCAAACTCTTTATTTTTTTCCCAACAGCTTTTCTCAAAACATCGGCTTCAGCTAAACTGAAACCAGCCAATTGTTGAGCGATCTGCATTAATTGTTCTTGGAAAATACAAATCCCTTGGGTTTTTTCCAAAATCGGCTTTAATTTCGGGTGCAGATATTCTATCTCTTTTCTTTTATGTTTTCTGGCGATATATTCTGGGATGAACTGCATTGGACCTGGTCGGTAAAGAGCAACCATAGCAACAATATCTTCAAATTCAGTGGGCTTCAATTGTTTTAAATATCTTTTCATCCCGTCGCTTTCAAGTTGAAATACGCCGGTAGTATTTGCTTTTCGGAGGAGTTTAAATATTTCTTTGTCATCTAAAGGAATATCCTCAATGTTGATTTTTTTGCCGCCTCGGAGAACATAAATTCTGGACAGAGTATCTTCAATAATAGTCAAGTTTTTTAGACCCAAAAAATCCATTTTTAAAAGCCCAAGATCTTCAATTGAATGCATTTCATATTGAGTAACTATATTTTCATCATCTTGAGTGGGGCGTTGCAAAGGAATTACATTTGAAAGAGGCATATTGCCGATTACTACCCCGCAGGCATGGGTGGATGCATGGCGGGCTACTCCCTCAAGTTTTTTTGCCAAATCAATTAATCTTTTTGCTTGTTCGTCAGTTTCATAGATTTCCCTGAACTCGCTAACTTTTTTAAAGGTTTCATCCAATGTGAAGCCTAAAGGAATCATTTTAGCAATCCGATCGCAATAGCTGTATGTGTAAACCAGCGCTCTGCCGACATCTCTGATTGAGGCTCTAGCTGCCATTGTCCCAAAAGTAATAATTTGAGCAACTTTTTCACGACCGTATTTTTGAGCCACATAATCTATAACTTCGTCTCTTCTCCTGTCTGTAAAATCAAGGTCAATATCAGGCATTGATATACGTTCGGGATTAAGAAAACGTTCAAACAAAAGATTGTTTTTTATAGGATCAACAGTGGTGATATTTAATAAATAAGAAACCAGAGAA
>SDBT01004772.1_pt1 | contig 22919 bp, 19 predicted proteins | sample 2277101 | NCBI WGS metagenome assembly SDBT01 (sample SAMN10404973, study PRJNA504765) | marine sediment metagenome | isolation source: marine sediment core GS10_PC15, 103 cmbsf | place: Arctic Ocean: Southern Knipovich Ridge | collected 2010 | reverse complement strand
CGGGTAAGCCTGATAGCATCTCCCGGACCGGTTGTGAGAAGGGCCTGAAATGGCCCTAACCGGTCTCTTGCCAGAGCCTTGATTTGGGGCCATTCTCTGCTGGTAGACCCCATTGCTGCATTGCGATTAACAATGAAAGTGATCTTTCTTGAAGCCATAATTACATGTTTCGGGGTTTCCGCAACTCATTGACATAAGGGTTTTTTAATTCAAGTTGATTTGTACCATCCATTTACGTTATTAGTTATTCGTTATTAAGTTATCCGAATAACAATTAACGATTAACAATTACAGCCTGTTGCCTAAATACATTTTATGAGTTTTTATTGATAAATGTCCTGTACGCACCCACTATGATTTATTGATTTTACTAAGGAGCAAATTCCCTCAAAAGAGAGTTTGGTCTCAAATTTGGGTTTGGGCAACAGCCTGGCCAAATCTGACTTTGTTAATACTGTTCTTATATACATATTTTATACAAAAAATGTTTTGAAAAAATAATTGATTATTTTTTATTTTTTTTCTTGACAAAAAAAAGGGAGAGGCATAGAGTAAATGAAACTGAAAGTTCATATTATGAAATCAAGAAAAAATACTGAAAAATATAGAATTAGAGTTTTGGAAAAAGCTTTCAAAATCTTGGAACTTTTTGACGAAAAAGACAAAGAACTTTCAGCGACCGAAATTCATAAATATTTATCATATAACAAAACCTCGACATTTCGTATTATTAAAAATTTAGAGGATGCTGGTTATATAGAAAAGGATTCTCTAACACTTAAATATAAGTTGGGGTTAAAAATTCATTATCTTGGATCATTAGCGGAATCTCATACAGAAATCAAAAGAATCACAAGGCCATTTTTGGAAAAATTAAATGAAGAGTGCCATGAGACAGTACATTTAGCAGTTCTCCATCAAGGAGAAGCGCTCTATTTGGATAAAATTGAGGGCAATAAGACGATACGTGTCATAACGCGTATTGGTATGAAACTTCCAGCCCATTGCTCGGGAGTTGGCAAAACGCTTTTAGCTTCCCTTTCAGAAGACGCATTGGAAGAAATTATCGGAGAAAAGGGCTTAAAGCGGTTTACTGATAACACTATTACAGACTTAAATGACTTAAAGGCAGAATTGACTCAAATCCGGAAGCAAGGCTATGCAATCGATAGTGAAGAGATCGAAGAAGGATTAAAATGCTCAGCAGCGCCTTTACTCAATTCGGAAGGGAAGGTGTTGGCCGCTATCAGTATATCAGCCCCAAGTGAACGTTTTAATAAAGAATTCTCCACATACATTTCCAGGGTCAAGAAAACAGCCAAAGAAATCTCAAAGATCATATGTCAAAAGGGAGGCACTAATGATTACTATTTGTGATAGGGAAGGTAAAAATTGTCGTTGCGGGATTTAATCCTTTAAGCCAAGGAGAGGAACATGAAAGTTGTTAATGTTCATGCCAAGGTGAACATGAAGCGTTGTGAGGGTTGCAAAACATGTGAAATGGTTTGTCCCGTTTATGCCATTAAAGTTAAAAAGAAAGACAAGGAGATTCAGGTAGACATTGACGATAACAAATGTGTCGGGTGTTGGAACTGCGAGCAGCGCTGTCCGGAACATGCGATCGAAATGATGCCATGCGAACCTTATGTTTTGAGAACTGATGTCTCCCAGTTTGACTATAAAAAGATTGAATCTTTGTGCCGGAAGGCCCATTTTCATCCAAAACAAGTTGTCTGTTATTGTACGGCTAGCCGAGCCGAAGAGTTGGCTGCGGCCATTCTGGCAGGCGCAAAGTCTCCAGATGCCATAGTCCTGGCGACGGGTATTGGGGCCGGATGCGGCATCGAATGCAACCAGCCGATCCAGCGGTTTCTGGAGGCTGCAGGACTGAGCTATATGCGGCCAAAACTGAGCTGGCAATGGTACGGACTAACAATAACTGCCTGGGAGGTGACTCCAGAGGTCAAGGGGAATTACCCAGTCTTCCATTTTGAAGACGACCGCAAACTTCTTGATCGCATTGTCGACGCGTCGGTAAAGTCTTAAGTAATTGTCACTTTTGCTTATGGAGGTAGCCATCATGTATCAAGAAACAATTCCTCCCGCCGAACCACGCAAGTCCCAGTATGGGGTGGACCCAAGATATGTCACTAAAAGAGGAGCCGAGTTGGAAGGGATGACCAGTGTCTTCCTGAAGGAACTCATTCCGGATATGCCGCCCGTCATCTACCCCGACAGTGAAGGTGAAAACATAATCCGCGAGAAGACCGAGGAGGCGCTCGCCAAGGTAGACTTCTCGAAGATCAAGCCAGGCAACAAGGTTAACATTTTGGCATCTCACCACGGCTTTACCTTTCTCCGAGGCAAACCTTACGCCGAGATGCTTCGCACCATTAAAGACGTGGTGGAGCGTGAGACCCAGGCCAAGGAGGTTCGGCTGAGGGCTGGCCTCGGAATGCGTTTTCGTGAAACGGAGGAGTACATCAAGGCCCACGGGCTGGATGAGCACTTTAAAGGGAAAGCGTTGGGGATCGCTCCAATCGATGCCGGCATTCCCATTGATACCAAGTTAGGGACCCTGTATGGTCTTCGTGGGGCATATGATGCGGACGTCATCATCCATGCACATAACAGCGATGTGAGGGAGGTCCACTTTCACCGCCAGGTGGATCGAGCGATAAAGCCTTTTGGCATGAGTTATGCCAGAGTAGAAACCAGATCAACTTATCACATGAACCTAGGACCCAGGGCTGCCAATTTCGTAGCTCGCGCCATTTTCGAATCCGATTTCGTGCAGAGCAAATATGGGTTTTCAATCTTCATGATCATGTCTCCTGCAGGAGTTGTGAGTATCGATGCAGACAATGACCTGTATGCCATTAACGACCGGACTACCGTGGGAGGGATGAAGGACTATGGTAAAGTCATCACACTGTTTGGAGAAATCGATGAATGCATTGTCATCCTGGACTTCCCTTGCCCGGTCCCATATGTGTTTGCTGGAGGTGTCATCTATGCAAACATGATTGGTGCCAACATCGACCTTTTCGATCTTGATAATCCATTACCACCTTACACATGGTACACGGAAACATTTTATGACCACCACGGACAGGCGTTGATTCCTGACATTCCCCCGGTTAATCCGGCTATCAAGATGGTCGTACATAATTATGCCTGGACAGGTTACCCGGCGACTTTCTTTGCAGAACAAACACCAACCATCATGGTGGGCCGGGAGCAGGCCGAGCAGTTCAATAGGGATCCCATGAACCTGAACTACATGAAACATGCTCTTCTGGCGCAAAATCTGGATGTGGCTATGGAATTTGCATACCGCACCACGAAGACGGACAAGGTCATCATTTTCGACGGGGCTACGGGTGGGATCAATGTCAGCCGATCACTGGTCGATCACCTAAGAGGTGTGGCATTGGAAGTGAACGAGCGGGTGGACAAGACATTGATGCCCAAGTGGCTGGCTCAAAGGAATGTTGATATAAACTTCCTCGAACAGGTAGCGTAAGGCGAGGTGATGGAAAGTATCCCTGATATTCGTGAGGAGATCTTTAGAGAATGTATAGGGCGGCGCACGACGGGTATTCTCATTGCTGAGGCAGCCGGTGTGCTGAGTGGGATACAACGGGCTAGGAGAATGATGGAGTCCCTGGGTTTGTTTTTCGCATCGGATCTTGCAGATGGCGGCTCCATCGATGCGGGTCAGGAGATCGCGCGGGTAACAGGAAACCCTCTTCAGATCGTCCAGGCGGAGGAACGGATCATTGGAGCCCTTTCCAAATCCTCAGGTGTCGCTACAGCGGCTCGAAAAGCCTTTCAAAAGGCCGGGGGAAGGTATCAGGTTGTTTCTGGTGGCTGGAAAAAAATGCCTTTCGAGATAAAAGACCTCATTCGCCAAGCGGTACGAGACGGTGGTATGAACGCAAGTATTTCTGACGAGCCCTTTGTCTACCTGGATAAGAACTACGTACGCATCTTCAGAGGAGTCCGGAAAGCTGTCGAAGTCTCACTACCTTTAAATCAAAGCGTTGTGGTTCAGATCAGAGGGGAAAATGGCATTGTGGAAGAAGAAGCTATCGAGGCTGCCCAGGCGGGTGCTGATGTAGTGATGGTAGATACTGGCCGATGCGAAGATTTGAAAAATGTCATTCAGGCTTTGAAAAATAGAGGTTTGCGTTCCAGGGTAAGGATAGCATTTGCGGGTAATGTGACGCTTGACGATTTAATTGCCTTGGCCCAGATGGATATGGACATAGTGGATATTGGTTACGCCATTTTAGATGCCCCATGTATTCCTATGCGTTTCGATATTATCAACCAGCCCGATGAGGAGACCTATGGAATATCGGCTGCTTGAGAAGACAGAGTTGTGGATCAGTCCAGTGAAGCTGAATGGGGCAGACTTGGGGGCTTGTGCGGAGGCTGCAGCCCAGGTACTGGGTGTCAACCCGGGAGATATTATGGTCACTGATGTTTTGGAAGATCGCCTGACCCTGGATATTTTGGTTCCCACGATTCGGGCTGAAAAGATTGTTGCCTGCAAGCAGGCATTATTGAGTGCATTGAGAGCTGTTCCGGGGGTTCGCATTACTGCCGAGACAGAGGTACACTCGGACGGTATCCTGGGGCTTATTAGCCTCGATGAAAGTACGGGGAAGGAGTTGCTAGATAGGTCCAGGGCCATTGGGGCTCAGATCGCCGATCACATCTTGAGGCGATCCATGGTATTCGCCACGGGCAAGGAAATTCTTGCTGGTCAGATCCGTGATACCAACACACCATTTCTCATCAAGGCTCTGGAGGGGGATGGGTACATAGTGGCCAAGGGTCCGGCCCTTGAAGATAGAGTGGATACTATTACCAGGGCCTTCCGGCGCGCGGCAGAAGAGGGCTATGGCCTGCTAATTACCACGGGTGGTATTGGGGCAGAGGGCAAGGACCAAACCCTGGAGGCATTGACACGGGTGGATGCCCATGCAAGCATGCCTTATCTTCTGAAATTTCAGAAAGGTAAAGGAAGACACCACAAGGACGGGGTACGCATTGGGGTTGGCATTTTGGAACAAAGCTTAATCGTCTGCCTCCCAGGGCCTCACGATGAAGTCCGGCTGGCCTGGCCGGTCCTAAAAGAGGGTATCAGGGTGAATTGGGATAAAGAGGTCCTGGCGCGGAGTTTGGCCAATGCCTTGCGAAATAAGTTCCTTGCTCGAAGCAGAGGTTATCAGCTCCCATTGGAGGAAAAGGAGGCGAAGGTTACACATGGCTTTAAATGAGAAAGAGCTTTTAAATGCGGCGAAAAAACTGATTGCTGCGTCCAAGGATCTAAAGCCTATTAATCCTTTTACAGAAACTTACCCCGAGATCACTATCGAGGAAGCTTATCGCATCCAGCTCATCACACTGGAAGCTCGGTTGGCTGAGGGTCGAAAGGTGGTGGGTAAAAAGATCGGTCTGACCAGCCCGGCGATGCAGGAGATGTTCAATGTTAATGAGCCTGACTACGGTCACCTCTTGGACGATATGCTCATTTACCAGGGAGAGGAACTCAGTACATCACGCCTTCTCCAGCCTCGAATCGAGGGCGAGATCGCATTCATTTTGGAACGGGATCTTATGGGACCAGGCATAACTCCTGCTGATGTCATCCGATCCACAGCCGGGGTGACTGCGGCACTGGAGATTATTGACAGTCGAATCCGCGACTGGAAGATCAAGATTCAAGACACAGTTGCTGACAATGCTTCGAGCGCTGCTTTTGTCTTGGGATCGAAAGTGGTTCCTCTGAGCGGCCTGGACCTCCGGTGCGTTGGATTTGTGATGACCAAAAACGAACAGCTGACTGCCACGGGCGCCGGGGCAGCCGTTCTGGGCAACCCAGCGCAGTCTGTGGCCTGGTTGGCCAACAAGATGAGCGAGTACGAGATTCCCCTCAAGGCGGGTGAAGTTATCCTGTCCGGTTCAGCTGTGGCGGCTGTGCCTGTTAAAGCGGGAGATTCCATCCACTTGACCGTGGATCGTATTGGGGATGTTGGGTGCTTTTTTGGTTAGGCCTCTCGTAAAGCAACTCAAGAAAGCATTGGATTGGAGGCTCCATTCCAGTTCTACCTTTGTTGCATTTATTGCATTGGGTAGTAGGTGATAAGTTAGATCACCGAAAGCTGGAGTGGATTTGATAACAACAATTTAACAGAACAGGAGGAGAAAAATGGAAAAACGTAATTATTTTCCGAAATTGGCAGTATTACAAATTTTGTTTATGATCCTGGCCGCTGGGTTGATGGCTGTGTCTTCCTCGGCACTCGCTGCGCCCAAACCTGGGGAGTTGAAGATCGCAATCAACGAGTTTCTGACGGGCGCCGCAGCTCCTCATGATTTAAGTTCTGTCAACGCCGCCAAACTCCTCATCGAACAGATTAATGCGGCTGGAGGGATAGATGGCGTCAAACTAAAAGCAATCTATGTAGACTCAAAAGGATCTACGGCCGACAAGGTCGCAGAGTTTCGGCGTTTAGTCCAGGATGAAAAAGTGGACGTAATTATCGGCTATACCTCAAGTTCGCACTGTCTTGGTGTATCGCCTGTGGCGGAGGAGTTAAAAACCCTGACCATCTATAACGTGTGCGCAAATTACCGCTTGTTTGAACAAAGAAAGTATAAATATGTCTTCAGAACATCGGCACACGCCATATCCGAAAATGTGGCTGCAGCGCTTTATGCACTTGATATGAAACCTGGTCTCAAGACCATCGCCGGGCTGAATTACGACTACGCCTATGGGCGAGATTCCTGGGATGTGTTTAAAAAGGCCGTTATTAAAATGAAACCAGATGTGAAGGTCGTTGGCGAATTGTGGACGAAATTCCTCGCCACAGAGTACTCGGCGGAAGTATCAAAACTTCTCAAACTAAAGCCTGACGTAATCCATACCGTAAACTGGGGCGCTGGCTTAACCGCCCTGATTAAACTGGCAAAAATGAGGGGCCTATTTAAGCAGAGCTTGCTGATGGCAACGACGGGGCTTCTGGCCCAGGCGGAGATCTTACCCCCGGGGGTAGCGTTCTCTGGCCGTGGTTACCACCTTCAGTTTCCTGATCCGGATTACTATCCGGCGAACAGGCATTTTATTGAGAGTTACAAGGCCAAGTTCGGCACATGTCCCGATTATCAAGGTTATACCATGGCCCAATCCATATATGGCCTGAAAGCAGGAATTGAAAAGGCGATAAAATTTAAAAGAGGCGAGTGGCCAAGTACTGAAGAAATTATTTTGGCAATGGAAAACCTTGCCTATGAAACCCCTCGTGGGCCGGTAATAATTCGGGAAGATCATCAGGCTATACATGAGAGCATGTGGGGCATTACGACGGGTAAACGCCATCCTAAATACGGTTACCCACTACTGGATCAAATGAGGGTGTACCCCGCTGTTCAAGTGAACAATCCCCTCGGGACGACCGCGGTCGAGTGGATCGAAAGCTGGCCCGAGAAGAAGTAATGCTCATCGTCTAGTCGTTAAAAAACCAACAGGCGCGGAGTTGCCGGACCTGGGTTTGAAATCCCATGTCTGGGCAACTCTTGAGTGAATAAGAGTTTTGGGCCGATATTAGAAGGATTGATATGGATACTTTTGCCATTATCTTGCTTGACGGGGTAGTGTTTGCCTCGTGGCTTTTTCTCATAGCAGTGGGCATAACCTTTATATTCGGGGTCATGCATATCCTGAACATGGCGCACGGGAGCGTCTTTGCACTCGGTGCCTACATGGGCGCCTGGCTGACGGCATCTTTCTTAAGTGGCCAATACTCCCCCTGGTTAAGCTTTCCTATACTTGTTGTTGCGGCTATTGTGGTCGCCGTCACAGTGGGACCACTAATTGAACGTGTATTCCTAAAGCGTATCTACAAGGAGGAGGAGGTTATTCCCCTGCTGACTACGTTTGCGCTTTTTCTCATCCTGGAGGATGTGATAAAGCTGGTGTGGGGGATCGAGCCGCGTTTTATCGATGCCCCCTTTGAAATTATGGGGCAGTTGACGCTGGCCGGCATTTCCTACGCTGGATATCCATTTCTGCTGACAGGTATCGCGATTCTTTGCGCCATTCTCCTTTGGTTGGTAATTAACAAGACCCATTTCGGCAGACAATTGACTTCTGTCATAGGCGACCGGGAGATCAGTTCTGCAATGGGTATTAATGTCCCTAGAATCGATACTTTTGCCTTTATTTTGGGGACATTTCTGGCGGCCCTAGGGGGTGCTTTCACTGCCCCTATGATCTCAGTAGAACCTGGTATGGGTATAGAGGTCATTGTTTTGGCCTTTGCCGTGGTTGCCATTGGGGGGCTAGGCAGTGTCGGAGGTGCGGCGGTTGGCTGCATCCTCGTAGGTATCGCGAGGGCTGCCGCTGTGCATATCTATCCTGAGCTGGAGCTTTTTGTCGTTTACGCACTAATGGTCTTTGTGCTCATCTTTCGTCCTCAGGGATTCTTCGGAGGGATAGAGGTACGCCGAATATGAGATTGCTAAAGAGATTCAAAGGCGGTTCTTCGATGGCGATTATGATAGGTGCTATTCTGTTTGCTTTTGCTCCACTCCTACTTTCAAACTGGATTATTTTCATACTCACTATAGCTTTAGCCCACGGGATGGTCGCGTTCGGTGTTGCCCTACTTTTGCGTGGGGGGCTCATCTCCTTTGGGCATGGGCTTTACTATGCGGCCGGGGCTTACGCAGCAGCTTTTGCTGTGAACCGATTGAATATCAGGGAATCACTTATCTTAATTCCTCTTTGTTTATTGGCAGGGGCTGCGCTGGCTGCTCTCACGGGCATTCTTTTAAAACGATATCGAGGGATATTCTTCGCCATGCTCAGCCTGGCGTTTTCTATGATTTTATACACATTACTATTTAAGTTTTACGATGTGACAGGTGGCACAGACGGGATGCCCATCCCGTCAGTTACGATTCTCGGTATCCAACCGACGGCAGAGAACCTTCGCCTCTTTCAGTACTACCTCGCATTGATCCTCACGACTGGGGTGCTTTATATCGGCTGGCGTTTTCTCAATTCCCCACTGGGTTATTTGATGCAAGCAGTACGCGACAATGAAATTCGTGTCGAATACATGGGTGGCTCCGTCGGGAGAGCAATCTACTTTTCTTATGTCTTCTCCGGCGCCCTGGGTGGACTGGGAGGAGGCTTAGTAGCGTTTAATGTGGAGCATGTCTCACCGGAGCTCGCATATTGGACAGTTTCCGGCGATTTTGTGTTCCTCGCGGTCTTGGGGGGCACGGGTAACGTCTTTGCGCCATTTCTCGGATCGATTGTATTCGAATTTGTAAAAAATTACGCGTTCAAGTTTTCTCCCTATACCTGGCAGATGACCTTAGGGGGGATATTACTGCTGATCATATTTTTCTTGCCACAGGGCCTTTGGAGCCTCCCTGAAGCTATAAAACGGAAAGGAATACGATGGCAGCTATTCTGGAAACGGTGAGCCTGCATAAGAATTTCGGGATGGTCGTGGCCGCCCATGACATGAACCTCAGCATCAGTGAAGGAGAGGTTGTAGGTATTGTCGGCGCAAACGGGTCCGGCAAAACAACCCTACTCAATCTGATCACCGGCTATGTAAAGCCAACGAGCGGTGAAATCCGTTTCCAGGGCAAAAATATTACCGGGCTTTTACCAAGACAGGTGATTTCCTTGGGTATCACCAGGTCCTTTCAGATACCGCAGCTTTATACCGGCCTCACAGTTCTTGAAAACATGCTCATTGCTGTGGCTACTCGGTCTGGAAAGAGCTGGGATTTCTGGACTCATCTTAATAAGGATTCCTGGTTGGAAGAGGTCTTTGGGGTTCTCAAAGATTTTGGCTTTGAAGCCGACGCCAGGCAAATGGTTGCCAACTTACCCGAAGGTGGAAGAAAGCTTCTTGATGTGGCACTATCCTTTGTTTTGAAGCCCAAGCTCTTATTAATGGATGAGCCCACCAGTGGTGTGAGTGTAAAAGAAAAGTTTGCGGTGATGGACGCGCTACTCAACGCACTCAAGGATGCAGGGGTAACAACAGTGTTTGTCGAGCACGACATGGAAATCGTTGAGAGATATGCAGAGCGGGCACTGGCTTTCGACAATGGTGTAGTCATTGCTGATGGCACGGTCAATGCGGTCTTAGCCGATGCCACGGTCAGGCAAGCCGTCTTAGGAGTTGAATAACAATGCTGCGTGTCGGAAAGATTACTGTCAACATTAGCTCCTACAGTATACTCCGGGGCTTAACACTGGAAGTGCCCACTGGTAGTGTCGTTGCCCTGGTGGGACGAAACGGTGCCGGAAAAACCACAACAATGCGAAGTATCATGGGACTTGTTCCGGTAAGCGAGGGTGAAATTAACCTTGATGACCAAAATCTAGGCCTTTTACCAGCTCATTTGAGAGCGAAGCTTGGTATAGGATATCTGCCGGAGGACCGCAGGCTGATCAATGCGCTGACAGTCGAAGACAATCTTTTGATCCCCGCTCAGGCCGTGGGCTTACCGGCGGCTGAGGCGCGATTAAAGACCATCTACGATCTGCTGCCAGATGTCAAAGTGTTAGCCAATAGGAAAGCTGTGCAGCTTAGTGGTGGCCAGCAAAAGCTGGTAGCTTTAGCGCGAAGTTTTATGAACGGTAAGAAACTTCTGTTGCTGGATGAGCCTTTCGAAGGAATTCCTACGGCGCTTTCTCAAAAACTCGCACAGGCTATTCGTGAATTCCAAGAAGCTGAGGGGGGGCTCTCCGTGCTTGTAGCCGAATCTGACTTAAAGCGCGCGGCTATGCTGACCGATAGGGCCTATGTAATAGAGCGAGGGGAAGTAGTTGAAGAAAGTTCCATAGGTTAGGAAGAGTTAGAACTTTAGATCCGTCTAGTTTTGCTGAATAACCTTATTGAAAAGGAACAGTAGGTTATGGTAGAAGATCAGGGGATCTCGATGGGGTTAATTTTCGGAAACATCCTTCATATCGACTTAACGACCCGCAAAATTAAAGGTTGGCGGGAAAATGAAGAAGTTTTCAGGCATTTTATAGGTGGATCCGGGTATGGGGCCGTATCTCCTATGCCAGAGTCTCCATAACCTACCTGAGCCCTTTGACCCTCAAAGTCCACTCCTTTTCATGACAGGCCCCCTGACTGGAACACCAGTGCCCACCTCCGGTCGGCATACCATCATTGCCCGTTCTCCGCTCACCCGCATCTGGGGCGAGTCTTCTGTCGGGGGACACTGGGGACGAGAACTTAGGAGGGCTGGTTATGACGGTGTTATTGTCGAGGGTAAGTCAGAGGAGCCAGTTTACATCTGGATTTCTCCAAATGGCATAGAGATACGTGATGCCACTCATGTGTGGGGAAAGGAATGCCAGGAGACCGACCAGATTTTGAAGAATGAAACGGATCACAAAGCCGTTATCTCCACTATCGGTCCGGCCGGGGAAAATCTGGTTCCCATTGCGGGGATCTTTACCGATGGAGCGCACGCACGCACAGCAGCTCGAGGTGGATTGGGTGCAGTGGCTGGCTCTAAAGGGCTTAAAGCCTTGGCCGTTCGCGGGACAGGCAGGATACCCGTTCAACAGCCTGAAGCCCTAAGGGCCAGCATAAAAGCTCTTATGGGAGATTACCGCAAGGCTACCATGAACCTAAGCTCTTTCGGGACTGCGGGCCTGGTGGTTCCTTGCGAGCAGGTAGGCACTATGCCCATTAGGAACTGGCGCCAGGGAAGCTGGACCGAGGGGGCTGAGGCCATAAGCGCTATAAAGCTCAAAGAAGCTTTTTACAGAGGTCAGTTTCGATGTGCCGGATGTCCCATCGGTTGCGGTCGGGTGATTGAGCTTGATGGAATGGAGATAGGCGGGCCGGAGTATGAGACCATCGGAATGTTCGGCGGCTCATGCATGATAGATAACCTTGAAGCAATTTGTCGCTTGAATCGACTATGTAATCAGATAGGCTTAGATACGATCGAAGCCGGGGCTTTGGTGGCTTTTGCCATGGAGCTGTATGAGCGTGGAATGATTTCGAAGACTGATACGGAAGGCTTGGAGCTTACATGGGGCAACTGGCGTGCTGCTATGGATCTCGTGAGACAGATCAGCCTGAAGCAGGGTTTCGGGGCGTTCCTAGGTCGCGGTTTGAAGGAGGCTTCCCAGGAGCTGGGGGGCATGGCGCTTGAGTGTGCCATTCATGTTAAAGGCCTGGCAGCACCAGCCCATGATCCCAGGGCCGTTAACAGCATCGCAGTCGGATATGCGACTTCCAATCGGGGGGCCTGCCATCTCCAAGGATTCAGCCATATTTGTGAGCGGAATGTCAGCATGAAAGAGTGGGGATACGATGAACCATTGGATCGCTTTGAAGTGGCACAGAAGGGAGAACTTGTGGCAAAAAGTCAGAACGTCATGGCCCTTTTTGATTCCTTGGCGTTGTGTAAGTTTTCTATCCTCGGAGGTGTTATACCGTCTGTTCTCACGGAGTGGCTGAATTGTGTGACCGGGTGGGGCTTGAACCTGGAGAAGTTCAACAGATGCGGGGAAAGGATCTTTAATCTGAAGCGTCTCTATAATGCCCAGTTGGGCATTAGTCGTAAAGATGACAAGCTGCCGGATCGGCTTCTTACTCATAGAAGGAGAGAAGGTGGGACCGCAGAAAACCTACCCCCTTTAAATATTATGCTAAGCGATTACTATGACTTCCGGGGATGGGACGAGGATGGTGTTCCTCGGCCCGAGAAACTTGAAAAGCTTGATTTGGCAGCTTTTAGCGGGATGTTGCATGTAGCTCGAACAAAGAACCTATAACACGGACTTATAATTTAATCATAATAACCAAAACAGGCAGCATGCAGGGCCGAGGTCGAGTTATGGACAAGAAGACATTCAGGGGATGGATAGAGTACATCGAATCTAATGGTCTAATGGTTCATGTGAAGAAGAATATTAATCCCCGTTATCAATTGGCTGCTTTAACTAAAAAAGTGGACGGTCAAAAGGCTATTATTTTTGAACAAGTGGGCGAATACCAGATGCCCGTTGTTTCCAATCTCTGTTTTAGCCGGGACTGTTATAGCTGGTGTATGGAGATCCAGAAGGAGCATCTGATTGAGCACATTCTAAATTCTATTGAACAGCCAAAGCCATGTACCTACGTTGACAGTGCTCCTTTCAAAGAGAACGTCATTCAAGAAGACCTAGATATAGCAAGAGAGTTGCCTATTCCCACCTATCATGAAGATGATGGCGGCCCTTACATCACTGGAGGGTTGGTCATTGCCAAAGACCCGGAAACTGGCAAGCGAAACGTCTCGATCCATCGTTTGCAGATCTTGGGAAAAGATACCTTGGGAATCCTCATGCTTCCCAGGCATCTCAAACAATGCTACGAAAAGGCGAAGACAATTGGCCGTCCCCTGGAAATCGCCATCGTTATTGGCATTGACCCTTTAACTCTTTTGGCGTCCCAAGCCATCCTGTCCTTTGGGGCCGATGAGCTTGAGGTGGCCAACAGCCTTCATGGAGATCGGCAGTTACATCTGACCCGATGTGTAAAGGTGGATATTGAAGTCCCGGCTGAGTCAGAGATTGTAATTGAGGGGGAGATTCGGTTGGAGGAGACCGCTCTGGAGGGGCCATTTGGAGAGTTTCCAAAATACTACAGTGCACCAGAAATGAGGCCTGTAGTAAGGGTAAATACCATTAGCCAGCGGAAAGATCCCATCTACTACACTATTTTGCCTGCATCACGAGAACACCTCCTTCTTGGGGGATTGGCCCGGGAAGCCAGCATTCTCAAATCTATTCGGAGCTGTGTGCCTTCTGTCAGGCGGGTTTACCTAACCTTTGGCGGTGCTTGCCGGTATCATCTGGTGATCAGCATAGAAAAAATGAACGAGGGTGAAGCGAAGAACGCTATTCTGGCTGCAATGGCCAACAACGCAGATATAAAGCATGTTGTTGTTGTGGACCATGATGTGGACATCTTCAATATGGAAGAAGTGGAATGGGCCATAGCGACCCGCTGTCAAAGCGACAAAGACATTTTTATTATTCCCGATTCTCTGGGCAGCAAGTTAGACCCCTCTACCCAAAAGGGAGTTGGGGCAAAGATGGGTATTGATGCCACCGTTCCCTTGGGTCAACTTTCAAACCAGTTCAAAAGGATTAGAATTCCAGGGTTTGAGGATTTTGTTGATTAAGGACTAGCTGCGTACCAAGGCAATATTTACAGGGGACGCCAATTATGCTCTCCTATATCTGGCGGAAAGGCGTTATTTCTTATCAAAACATAAAACAAAAGCATAGGGAGGAGAAATCATGAAAGGAAAAAAGGTAATTCAAATGTTTGTAGCGGGCCTTTGTTAAGTCGAATCCCCGTGAGGCAAGCTTAGAAGATATAATGGGCATATATCAATGCGCTTTTTCTTGGAGCGCCTAAAGCCCCCTGCAAGAGTGCCAGAAAGGATTGAACGAGTAAACTTTGAGCGCTTTAACGTTATCAGCCGTTGTATGGTTTGCCAGAGCGCCTTTCTATCTGCCCTGTTTTCGTTAGGGGGTAAAGTAGTAAGGGGTCTCCTTGGTGTGGCTTCAATCGGTGTTCGCTAATACACTAAGGAGTGAAATGTTAATCTTGAATCACTTGATCTAGTCAAGAAGGAGGTTGAAAATGGAAAAGTTTAAAAGAATTAATTCCAAACTCGTAGTAGCCGTTTTTTTCCTGATTGTTTTTTTAGGTTTCAGCAGTCAAGTTGGTGCTCAAGAGGGAAAACCGGTACACTTGTCAATGGCCACTTTCAAGAGCGGAAGCGGCTGGTTTATTATGGCCCAGGCCATGGCAAAGATCATGGAGGGTGCCCTTCCAAAAAACTCGACAGTTGATGTGTTGCCATACAGCGGTGGGGTAGGAAACCCGAAACTCCTTCATCAAGGAAAAGTCGACATCGCCTTGGGTTTTCCTGTGGAGACTGGTTTAGCTATTCGGGGAAAAGGACCATTTAAGGAGCCAATGAAAGAGATCAAATTATTGGCGGCAGGTTTTGATACCTACTGGTATGTTTTTTCTGTTAGAAAAGACACTAGAATTAACAGTATTAGAGAGATCAAGGAAAAACGCTATCCATTGCGATTGGCCATTTTGCCCAAAGGGAGCAGTGGAGAATGGGATACTACCAAAGTGATGGCTGCCTACGGGATCGATTTATACAAAGATTTGAAATCATGGGGCGGAAAGGTTACCAATACATCTTTCCCATCTGCACTGGAAATGATGAAGGATGGTCAGGCTGACGCTTTTGCACAAGTCTGCACGCCAGGACATCCCAGTTGGACTCAACTGGCCACTATGGTCAAAATCAAATTCTTGCCCATAGATGAGAGTATCCGAGATACTTTTATTAAGGAATATGGATTTAGCAAAGGCCTTATTCCCAAGGGAACCTTCCGCGGTGTTACACAAGATATTCCCGTATTAGGATTCGCTACAAACCTCATTACCACGGACAAGCTGCCTGTGGATGTTGCGTACAAGATAACAAAAGCAATCTGCACGCATAAAGAAGATCTGGCTACTACCTATAAGGCAGCAACGGCATTCAATCCCCAGAAAGCCTGGGATAGCACCATTCCTCTCCATCCCGGGGCACAGAAGTATTATAAAGAAGCCGGGTACATGAAGTAGTCTTTAGAATGGGGGCAGATCCGGAGCGAGTCCATCTGGACCCATGGCTGGTCCGGCCTGCCCCTTGATGATAGAAAATGACTCCTTATTATCGTTAATAGAGTTAAATTGCAAAAAAGGACATTTTTTTGAAACCCACCTTTCCTTGTTTTTTCAATAGCAGGAAATACCGGCTACCTGAGGGAGTGACCAATGAATTTCAATTTGAAAGGCAAATTGATTTCTGTGATAGCAATCTTTTGGTCGCTAGTCCAGCTGTATAATGCTACCACTCTTGAATTAGATCTTTTTGAGATTGAGGTTGTGCACATCACATGCGCCTTGATGCTTGTTTATCTCTTAAAGCCAGGATTCAAGAGATTGAAATATGGGATTATTATTGATTATGCGCTACTTTTGCTTTCACTGGCAGGCGGACTATATCTTTTCCTTAGCTACGAAAGAATCGTTACGAGATATAGATTTGTTGACCCCGTGTTAGGTGGGGATTTTCTCTTCGGTTCTATAATTATCATTTTGCTTCTGGAGGCTGGCCGGAGAGTTATGGGGCTCGGTTTGTCCATCCTGGCGGCTATTGCCATTGCGTACAGTTTCTTTGGCTTTTTGCTGCCAGGAGCCCTGGCCCATCGTTCGATAGACTTTGCTATTTTTACAGAGTTCATGATTTTGACTCAAGAAGGGGTATTTGGCGTACCATTGAGAGTCTCCACCACCTACGTATTTCTCTTCATTCTTTTTGGTGCATTCTTAAAATATGGTCGCTTAGGTGACCTTTACAACGAATTTGCGACCGCTATAGCCGGCGGCCTTAAAGGAGGACCGGCAAAAGTGGCAGTCATCAGTAGCAGCCTCTTAGGTGCCATTAGTGGAAGCGCCGTGGCAAATGTCTCCACATCCGGTTCTTTTACCATTCCAATGATGATTAGGGCTGGATATTCGCCTGTCGCAGCAGGGGCCGTGGAATCCCTTGCTTCAACGGGCAGTCAGATAGTGCCACCTATTATGGGGGCAGCTGCCTTTATTATGGCAGAACTGACGGGGATATCCTATTGGAGAATAGCCCTGGCGGCAATCGCGCCCGGTTTAATCTATTATATTGCGGTCTATAGTGCTGTCCATTACGAGGCTATAAGATTAAATCTAAACGTGACACTTGGAGAAAAAAAATCACTTTTGCAATTAGTCTACAAAAAAGGATATATGTTCATTCCTGTCGTTGTTATTATATATTATTTGGGCACGGGTCATTCAATTAGTCTATCAGCAATGATGGCTATTGTTTCATGTTTTGTCATTTCAGCAATTCCCATCATTTTTAAGAGAAACTGGAAAGAATTTAGAGTATTTCTTGCTGCGCTGGAGGATGGGGCGAAAAGTTCAGTGAACGTGGCCATCCCTTGTGCCATCGCTGGAATAATCGTTGGTGTTTTAACACTATCCGCATTGGGGCTTAAATTTACAGGAATGATTCTTGGAGCTTCGGGAGGAAATTTAGCCATAATCTTAGTTATGACTTCCTTTATTTGCCTCATACTTGGAATGGGGATGCCTACGAGTGCAGCTTATATAACGGTCGCAATATTAGCAATACCCGCGATGATAAAGGCAGGACTTGAACCCATTACAGCGCATTTTTTTGGATTTTACTTTGCGAACCTATCTATGATAACTCCACCCGTAGCCTTGGCAGCATATGCTGGTGCAGGGATCGCGAAAGCAAGCCCTTCAAAGGTAGGCCTAAAAGCGTGCTATTTAGGAATGGCAATCTATGCTATCCCCTTTCTTTTTGCCACTTATCCCTCACTGTTGCTCGTGGGATCTTTACCCAGAACCGTATTAGAATTCCTAAAGGTGAGCCTGATTATTGTTAGCTTTTGTAGCGCATATATGGGTATCTTTAGCAAGAAGATCAGTAATTATGAGAGATTGTTGTTTCTTTCAGCGGCAATTTTTTTATGGTTCAGCAAAGTTATATGGATATTCAATTTGTTAGGTGTGTTTGCGTTTGTTGCGGCCGGTGTGAGCAATGTGAGACAAAAAGTGAAACTGAAAAACTTAGTATGACGCCTCAATAAATTCTTTAAATTGAGTGCTATAGGAGTTATAAAATCGCTTCGCGGTTTTACTAAAAGCAACTTCACCGCTCAAAGAAAGAAAATTCTTATACGATATTCTACCAACCTAGGACCCCTGTTTGCTAAAAGAATTCGGTTGTCGTGAAAACTGCTTCGGCGAGACCAAAGTGTGCCTGCCCCAGGTGACGTTGGTACGAGGGGCGGTATTGATGCGACTTGTCCACCGCCGATAGAACCTGGATTGCCGAGGTATTGCTTGATGGTGAATAACACTCCGGATGAAGTGGCTACAAGGATCAATGTTGAGGACTATGTAGATATAAACAGAATTGGAAGATGTCCCATATCTTATTGATCGATGGAAAGAACGGTAAAAAGAGAGGAAATATATGCAAGTCATAGAAAAAGTAGAAATTCAAAAAGAAGTATTTGGGCATAGAAAGGTCTAAAATCTTGGAGAGAAGGTTTCAATTCTTTACTCATAGGTGGGCTGAATGTGCTGGGTGAGTTTTTCGCATCCAGTCGGCGTTATCCTGAACATATCTTCGACTCTTAATCCTCCGATTCTTTTTGAAAATGAAGTGGTTTGAAGTAGTGCAATCACCATGTTCTCTTTGAGGACGGTGTCGCTGCCCTTTTCGATAATGGGGAAAAACTCCGATTGCCTAAGGCCGACACCATATCCGATATCATCGGGCAAGAACTTCCCTAAATTTCCAGCTTGGAAGACATTGTATGCTGCATCATACACATCCCCACATCTAGCGCCATCTTGAAGGACAGAAGAGGCTCCTCGTTGTGCCCGGACCACGAGACGAAGGTGTTTCACCTGGTCTGTTGTGGGTTCTCCAGCGAATGCGGTACGGCAGATATCAGAGGCGTATCCATCCCAGGTGGCTCCTAGATCAATCACAACCGCATCTCCAACCTGGATTTTGCGACGAGAGGCATAAGGATGAGCCAAAAGAGTTCTGTCGCCGGAGGCGACGAACGTTGTAAAAGCAGGTTTCTCAGAGCCAGACTTTTTCATCACGTATTCGGCTTCTGCGGCAATATCCAGCTCTGTTATCCCAGGTTGCACCGCCTTTATGGCTGCTTCCATCGCTTTGTCCGCAATTGTTGCTGACTTTCGAATCTTATCAATTTCTTCTTCTGACTTGATGGCTCGTAACCAATCTATAGTTGGGGTTATGTTAATGAACTCAGCATCAGGGAATTCTTTCAAAATCACTTCATAGTCTCTCAACAACATGAAATCTTTCTCCACGCCAATTTTTTTTGGATGTGGGCTCTTTTTCTTTATTGTTTCAATCATTTTGCCCATTAAGCTCTCCCGCGGAAATACGTAGCCTGTCACATTTGAGATAGTGCAAAACTGCTTGGCTTCTGGGGCATCAAGCCATAAAGTGCAAAAAAAGAGCTCAATATCGGGAAAGATTAAGACACCTGAGCATACTGGAGCATATCCTGCAAAATATAAAATATTATGGGGTTTTAGAATACATGCCACATCGATTTGATTAAAGTCTAACTCTTTTTGAATGTTTAATTGACGAGCTGTTGTACTCATTTATTTTCTTCATTTCTATCCATGTGATTTGTTATTGAGCATAATATAAAAGAGATCTTATAAAGAATTAATTCCCATATTTAGAGCCTTTAAATTAAGTTCCACCTTTGAACCAGGGAAAGTCTTCCTTATTTCCTCTTCAATATCACTTTTACTTAGAGGAATTTGATTAGTACCAACTAAGGCTCCCAACATAACAATATTTGAAGCAATAGGAGCCCCTAATTCTATGGCTATTTCAGTAGCTTTTATAAATGATGAGGTTTTGGAAAGACTCTGTATCGCATCTTTTATTGCCTCAAGATTTGGATAGACAAGTCTTTTCGAAAGAACGCCAACCGGATATACAGAATGAAAATTGGTTAAGGTTATCACCTGCGGATTTCCGTGGGTATTCAATATTCTCAGAGTTTCCATAGGTTCTAAACTTAAGATAACATTAGCTTTGCCCTCAGGGATAAGGGGTCCATAATGTTTCCTTTTTGAAATCCGCAAACTACTAAATACGGGTCCGCCCCTTTGTGCAGCACCGAACGTTTCCCCAATGGTCACCAAATAACCATTCTTGGTTAAAACTCTTGCTATCATCCTGGAAATCAGGATGTTCCCTAGACCACCAACACCGCAAACAATCAGATTGAGAGGATCAAACTGGGATTTCATGATACTGTTTCCTCCCTTATTATGGCATTAAACGGACAAATATCTACACATACACCACACCCCGAGCAAATTTCCTCTCTCATTCTCGCCTTGCCGGTTTCAGGATCCTGGAACAACGCAGGACACCTGAAAGCACTGGAACAAATGCTGCATTCCTCTCCTTTGCATTTATCCTCTAAAATTTTAACATTGAAATGTTTGCTTTTTTCTTTCTTCATTCGAACAATTTCGCAGCTCCTCCGAAGGACAAGGACCCTCACCCCTTCTTCATCTTTAAGGAGTTTACGAATCATTTTCATAGTACCCCTAATTTCAAAAGGATCGCTTACGGAAACTTCACAACCCAAGGAACGACAAATCTTTTCAACGTCTACTTTGGTGGTCGGCTCACCCATGGCGTTAAAACCAGTACCAGGGTGGGCCTGGAAACCTGTCATGGCCGTTGCAGAATTATCTAGGACAATCTGGATCAAATTGGATCTATTGTAAACTGCATTGATCAAAGCTGGAATCGATGCGTGAAAAAAGGTAGAATCACCACAAATAGCAATTACGGGTTGTTTATAGTTAAATGGGCCCAGTTTTCCAAATCCCGCTGCCAGGCCTGTCCCTGATCCCATTGCATGCAATAGATTCATTTGGCCCTTGCCTTCAGGAAAAACATCAAGAGTATAGCAGCCAATGTCACCTGTCACATACACATTTCGCCCGTCTGCTTTGATGGCTTTTTCCAATGCCCAAAAACTGGCCCGATGAGGACAGCCCGCACACCAAGTCAGGCCTCTACTAATAAGCAGATTGTCAACTGCTTCGGAAAGCCCCTTTCGATATTCGGGGTCCTTGGCTTCGTAATCTATGCCAAAAATCCTGCTAAGCGCATTTATGATCCTGTCCGGAGTTATTTCTCCATAACCCGGTATATGTCCTGATCCCTTACCGTAAACGCTCTTGCCTTCAAGATGGGCATCGGCGAGTGTTTCCTTGACATGAATTTCTATGAAAGGATCTACTTCCTCAACTACTAGCACCTTGTCTGTTGTCATCAAATATTGATTAACCACCTTACTGGGAAATGGCCAAAGAGTCCCTAATTTTAAAATGCCCACTTCATTTTGTAGCCCCATAATCTCCAAGGCTTCGCTTGAACAAGGACTTCCGCTTCCGCCACACACAATAATCAACCCAGGCTTCTCCGGGCCTTCATACCCATTAAAAGTGGAGGATTCAAAGTACTGCCGAACTCTCTCCAGCTTCTTCAAGACAGCAACGTGTTTTGGCCAAGCCAGATAGGGCGTAATAGACTTGGAACTATCCGGCATGGCCTCCTTTTGAAACTGGGGCAAATTGCCCGTTTTAATAATGCTGCTGGCATGGCAAAGACGTGTATACCCTCTAAGAATCATGAAGCATTTGAATTCCTCAGAGAGATCAAACGCCCACTTTATCATATCTCTCGCTTCCTGAACGCTGCTTGGTTCCAACAAGGGGGCAGAGGCGAACTTAGCCAACCAGCGCGAATCAGTTTCATCACCGCTGGAATGCGCATTTGGATCGTCACATACTACTATGACCATGGCGCCACCGTGATTCCCAAGTCCCGTATAACTAAGATGCGTGAGAAAATCCAATGCGACACTTAGACCAGCGTTCTTCATTGTGGCTAAGCTACGCAACCCCGAAAAAGCAGCAGCCGCTGCCCCCTCTGTGGCTACCTTCTCATTAACTGACCATTCTACATAAATGTTTAAGGTCTTGGCAGCCTGGGAAAGTCTTTCGATTATTTCAGACGAGGGTGTTCCCGGATATCCCGCGGCATACTGAATCCCTGATTCCAAAGCCCCTCTTGCTATAGCCTCGTTTCCCATGAAAAGTTGATTGGCATTTGAAAAGCTTTGGCCAAAAATGGACATTTAGCACCTCCCGATTAATTAAACCTATCTATTAATGATAATGAAACTTGACTATTGAACTTAAGAGTAGGTTCATAATATGAAATCTTAGTTTCACATTTTATTCTATATTACATATTAACCTTTTTTGCAAGTTTTTTATTGTGTTTTGGAAGAAAAGAACCAATCTCAGGCATATCTTAGAATAGAAAAAGGGGACACCCTATATTCCCCCTGTCCCCAGAGGAATAGCTCCGCATTCCACGGGACAAGCAAGAAAAAATGAATAAGCTATAGTTATTGTAATATCAATAAGGATTTAGAGTCAAACATAGACAGGCTGGTAATAAAAGCTGGTTTTTAAAACGGAATTTCGTCAAATGAAAACAATATCAACTATCTTAAATTCATACTTAAAAATCACGAAAAAAACTATCGTGACCACCTGAGGCGGGGCGGGATGATAAAAAAATTGAACGAAAGGTGGTTGGAATCAAAATAAATTTAAAATTTTTCATAAAGGGATGGGGATTACGATAGGCATAGTTTGATGAGAGGGAGCTGGTTGCACTGAGATACATGTATAATGACAATGGTGCCAGTATATCTATTTTGCTCTAATGAGGAGCAATGCTCCTGGCACTATGTCAATGGTAACAGGCAGTTGGCCTGGTTGCTCCCCATCCACGTCCAAAAGGACCCGTTGATACGAATAGGCCTCCACCCTCTTGCCGACAAGCGTGCTCACCTTTTCGAGCTGAAGAATCTTTCCATTATACAGCTTAGGGAGGTTCAAGAAGACCTCAGCTAAGGTAAGATCCCCGATCACAGTCACATGGAAAAGGCCATCATCTACCTCCGCCTCAGGGGCTACCCACATGCCGCCACCATGATACTGCCCATTGGCAACCGCTACATTCCAGCTCATAATTGTCTGGTCAAAGCCATTATCTACCTTAAGGTGTATTCGCTTCTTATCATAAATCAGAATGGAGAT
>SDBT01004771.1_pt1 | contig 22920 bp, 18 predicted proteins | sample 2277101 | NCBI WGS metagenome assembly SDBT01 (sample SAMN10404973, study PRJNA504765) | marine sediment metagenome | isolation source: marine sediment core GS10_PC15, 103 cmbsf | place: Arctic Ocean: Southern Knipovich Ridge | collected 2010 | reverse complement strand
CACGGCGAACCTGGTCGATTTCTGCGTCATCCGTGATAACCGCCATTCCCTCTTGGACTGGGGTGCGGCAGGCAGGATGAAGCTTTTTCTTGTTTTCAATCTTGACCAAACATATCCGGCACGTCCCCTCAGGAGTGACATCAGGGCAATGGCACAAGGTAGGAATATAGATGTCAGCCTGCTGAGCCGCTTCCAGGATGGTCATCCCTTCTTGGGCGTCAACGTGTATGCCGTTTATGGTTAAGGTGATGTTGTTAGTCATTGGTCAATGGACATTTATCATTTATCATCGATCATTTGTCATTTATCATTGGTAACGAAAGTGCCCGTTAAGGATTGACGATTGTCGATTGAATATTGACGATTGAAAAGACTCAAAGGTTTTCGCACAATCAACAATTTTCGGTCTTCAATTGCAACTGCTCCCCGGTCATTAGTCACTGATAAATGATAAATGACCAATGAAAAATCCTCCCTACTCCTTCTGTCCTGAAACACATTCCACGGCGCTGAACCTGGGAGGGCATATCTCCATACAGCCTCCGCACTTGATGCACTTCGCCTGATCGATCTCGTGGACCTGCCATTTTGCACCGCTAATGGCCTCAACAGGACAGGCCTTCAAACACAACATGCATGCCTTGCACTTGTATTCCTTGATGCGGTAGGAGATGAGCTCACTGCAAACGAGGGCCCTGCAGCGCTTTTCGTGAATGTGTTCATCGTATTCCTCTCGAAAATACTTGATCGTGGACAATACTGGATTGGGAACAGTCTGTCCCAGGCCGCATATGGAGCCTGCCTTCACGGCCTCGGCCAGTTCCAGCAGTACTTCAATATCATCGGGTCTGCCCTGTCCTGTAGTGATGTCATTGAGTATGTGGAACATCTGTCTCGTTCCCAACTTGCACAATGTGCACTGGCCACACGATTCATTTTGGGCAAAATCCAGAAAATAGCGGGCCATGTTCACCATGCAGGTCTTCTCATCCATCACCAGCATTCCACCTGAACCCATGATGGAGCCCACTTTAGCTAACGACTCATAGTCTACAGGGAGGTCCAAAAGGCTTTCAGGGATACAACCACCGGACGGGCCACCGGTTTGCACAGCCTTGAATTTTTTGTCTCCTCTTACTCCGCCGCCTATGTCGAATATGATCTCTCTCAGGGTGACCCCCATGGGAACCTCTACAAGGCCTGTGTTTTTCACTTTTCCAGTCAGGGCAAAGACCTTTGATCCTTTGCTCTTCTCCGTGCCTATACTGTTAAACCAGCTCGCACCTTTCAGGATAATTGGGGGCACGCAGGCAAAGGTTTCCACATTGTTAAGGACGGTGGGCATGCCCCACAGCCCGACTATGCTGGTGTTGGGCCTGGGGAGTGGTTTTGGAAAGCCACGTTTGCCTTCAATAGACATGACCAAGGCTGTTGATTCCCCGCACACAAAAGCCCCTGCACCTTTTACGATCTCAATATCGAAATCAAAACCACTTCCGATTATGCCTTGACCAAGAAGCCCCAGGTCGGTTGCCTGAGCAATGGCTGTGGACAGGCGACGAACAGCAAGGGGATACTCTGACCTCACATATATGATCCCCTTTTGTGCCCCTACCGCGTAACCCGCTATAATCATTCCCTCAAGCACGCAATGGGGATCGCCTTCCATAACACTGCGGTCCATAAACGCCCCGGGGTCGCCTTCGTCGCCATTGCAGATGATGTATTTCTCCTCACCTGCAGCATTGCGCGACGACTCCCACTTGCGCCCGGTGGGAAACCCCGCGCCACCCCTGCCGCGAAGGCCGGACTCCTTGATGCATGCAATCACTTCCTCGGGGGTTGACTTGGAGGTAACTGTTGCCAAGGCTTGATAACCGTCAACCCTTATGTAATCCTCGATGCTGCTGGGGTCAATTTGACCGCAATGCCCGAGTACAACTCTCTGCTGTTTCTTATAAAAAGGGATGTCAGCCTCATGAATGTACTTTTCCTCTGTGGCCGCATCTTTACACAAAAGCCTTTCAACGGTTTGGCCTTTGAGTAACGTCTCAGAGACTACTTCGGGGACGTCTTTTGGGGTTACACTGTGGTAAAACACGTTCTCCGGGCCAACAACCACGACAGGCCCCTTCTCACAAAAACCGCGACAGCCTGTCTTCTTGACTATGATATCCTCATGGGATTCTTGAGCTTTAATTTCGTTTTCAAGGGCTTCCCTAACATCCTGGCTTCCACATGCCAGACAACCTGTCCCGCAGCAAACAACCACGGTCCTCCCGTCCGGTTTTTCTTGAGCAACGATCGATTCCTTAATACGCTCTAAATCTTCGGGACTTTCTATTTTGGCCTTGTGACGTGGGGACATTTGTCTTGGTCCATCCTGTTTCAGCTTTTCTTTGATTCTGTGTCTTTTTTGCTTGCGTCATCTTTATTGTTGTTCAGGATTTCAATGATCTTCTTCATCGTGACCTGTGGATAAACAGTATCATCGACCACCATAATCGGGGCCAAAGCGCACGAGCCCAGACATGCAACGCGCTCAAGGCTATACTTGTAGTCCTCAGTCGTCTGGCCTGTCTTGATGCCCAGGCGATACTGAGCCGTTTCCAGGATGTCCCGGGCGCCACGGACATGGCATGCGGTCCCCTGGCAGACCTTCACAAGATGATCTCCACGCCGCGCCAGGTGGAAGTGGGCATAAAACGTTGCGACACTGAACACCTGGCTTGCTGGCAGCTTAAGATATCCTGCGATTTCTGCCAGGGCTTCTTGCGGCAAATAGCCATATTCTTCTTGTACCCTCTGAAGAATGGAGATCAATGCGCCTTTTTTTCCCTCAAAAACAGAAAGGATCTTTTCCAACCGTCCGTCGAGCATAGCAACTTCCTTACTTCTTGCCCTGAACAAACTTTTCGGCCAGGCGTACATCGGCGGTACTGCCGATAAACACTGGTACCCTCTGATGAAGGTGCCCGGGCAGGATGTCCAGGATCTTCTCCGATCCGGTGCTTGCAGCCCCTCCTGCCTGTTCAGCCACGAAGGCGAGCGGGTTGACCTCGCACATGAGCATCAGCTTTCCATGGGCTTTCATAGGGTCCTTGGAATCCCCGGGATACATGTGAATGCCGCCCTTCATCAAATTTCGGTGAAAATCTGCCACAAAAGAACCAGTGTAACGCAAATTGTACGGCCGGCCCGTCTTGATGTCCGGCGTCTTGAAGTATTCAACAAGATTCTGTACGTTTTCGTCCCAGAAATAGTAATTCCCCTCGTTGACACTGTATGTTTTTCCCTTCTTTGGTATGCGAATCTTTTCGTGGGAAAGAAGAAACTCGCCAATCCTCGGCTCAAGGGTAAACCCATGCACGCCGCTTCCGGTTGTATAAACCATCATGGTGCTGGAACCAAAAATGAAATAGCCTGCAGCAACTTGCTTGTGGCCCGGCTGCAATACGTCCGTCATGATACTCATGTCCCCTGAACCCTCCTTTTTGAGGATCGAAAAGATGGTACCAACAGTAATGTGGACATCTATATTAGTTATTCCTCCAAGGGGATCAAAAACCAATATATAGTCTCCTTTTGAGTATGTGGGTGGAATGGGAATCAGGTCAGTATCTTTCTTAGAAGCCATACACCACAGATGGCCGATGTGGCTTACGCGATTGATGATCGTGGCGTTGGCAAACTCCACCAGCTTTTGGAACTGTTCTTCATCTGCACTCTCGCTTCCAACAAACCCCAAATCCTCAGTCAGGTTTGCTTTGCTTACCTTCAGAGCGATAATCTTTGCCGCCACGGTCAGTTCCGCCAGCAGAGCCGTGAAGGCGCCGGTGGCTTCAGGGCGCTCTTTTTGTCTAGCCAGGATGTACTCTGTAACTGTTATTCCTTTGGCCATTTTTTACTCCTTATTTCTTGGTCTATTTGTCATGAGATCAGTATTTCTGACCGGAAAAATCCTGAAGACAACCACGTGCTTCCAAAGGGGTAGGCCTTTGGGATTGAAGATTGAAGGTTGAAGAGTGAAGATTGTTGATTGGAAATTCACCAATTACAACTTTAGGCATTTTCTTGACCAATGATAACTGATCGATGATAAATGATAAATGTTCAATGACCCCCAACTTTAGGCATTTTAGGCACTCTATTGCCTACAACTCCAGCCATGAGTCAGAATACAGGGAATGACCTAGAAGCACCTTTGCGGTCTTTACATAACCCTGAGCTTCTTTACTCGCATTTGCCACATCTGGTTCATTACCGTCTACCACCTGATGAACCAAAGCAGCTATTTCTGCTCGCTCACCCTGCGCGACTTCGCGTAGATCCGTGTCAAAGGCGTCCACTATACAGGATTTCATCCCATGCTTTTCCAGTATCATCATGTGCGTCTGGTTCAATATAGGTCGAAGATGCTCTGGGGCCCCATTAGACACATTAGACAGCCCGCACGTTGACCTGCACCCCGGAACCAACACGTCTGCCAACATTTCCAGCTCTGACATGAACTGGACACATTCCATGAGCTGATTCTGCTGAACATTAACCGGTGTGATGATGGGATCCACCCATATGTCTTCTCCTGCCACACCAGCCTCTGCGGCCCTCTGGAGTATTTCGGCAGAAAGGGCTCCCCGCTCGGCAGCATCTCTGGGCATGCCTTCCGGCCCCCAAAGCAGCGCAACCATGCCTGCATCGTATTTTGTCGCCAGCGGAATCTGTGCATCCATCCTCTCGGCTCGACACATAATAGAATTTATGACTGCCTTTCCCTGCTTGTTCTTATAGACTTTAAGGCCGGCCTCGATTGCATTTACATTCGTGGTATCCAGATACAGGGGCACATCCACGACTTCCTGGACGGTTTTTACTACCCACTCCATCAATTCCTCGCCGCCCTTTCTGGCCGGGCCCAGGTTGATATCGATGTAGTCCACCCCGGCTTCTGCCTCTGCCACAGCAAGCTCTTGAATCGGCTTAGGGTCCCTGTCCTTCATGGCTTGCCCGATTTTTGTGACCATTACGTTTAAATTTTCACCGATAAGAATCATGAAACCTCCTTCAGAATACGGCATAGGGCAAAAGGGTTAATGCAATGCCATCGTCGTTTCCGGCAATGCCTTATGCCTTGAGCCTTACGCCTTATGCCTCACATCTCATGTTCCATTTTCTATGCCCCATGCTCCGTGCCCTTTGCCAGCGCAGCGGACTATGCTTTCCACTCCTTCAAATACGCCGGGATATGGGCAGACTCTCTGGGGCCAACCCGCACCTCCCAGTCACCCAGTTCCTCTTCAAGGTCTCCCAGTATGGCCGCAGCGTAGCCCGGGATGACTACCTTCTTGTGACTCACTTTGTCCATGATACCGCATTTTTTAAAATATGCGCCCACGAGATCTCCCACAAACTTGCCGGCTGCCCAAGCGGTCAGTACTGAAAGACCTTCCGTGTCTATAATAACCAGCCAGGCGGGGACCCGGCTTGTTTCAATTTCCCCTGACACGATAAAGTAAGTGAGAGAGAAGTTAGACGTGATCAAAACAGGAGAGTTCTCGTCTGGCCCGCCAATTTCGTAAATGCCGGCAGATGTGGCCATTGGTCGTTGCGGATCCGTGTAGATATTCATGCGGGCGAGTAAAAGCGGAAACAGGCTGTGTCCTTGCAGATCTGAAAGGACAACAATGCCGCCGTATTTTGCAACGAACATGGAAGCAATCAAGGATTCTTGCATTAGATCATCCGTCATCTCACACGGAAACGTAATCGTTGGAAAGCCCACGGGCTTGTATTTCTTGAGCAGAGCCCCTCGGCGTATGGATATCTGGTCCTCAAAGGCCTTCCTGACACCCCGTGCCCCCGAGTCAATAACCAGGTCCTCCAAGCCATCTTCTGTTAGTTTTGTGGTAAGCTCCGAGATCTCATCAAGGCCGTTTCCTTTCACTGCCAAGGGACATCCATGCTCCTTGGCAAGCCCAGCCATGGCATCTGCGTTTTCTTTGGTCGCTGCATACACAAGGGGTTTTCGATCTGCACATGCCTTCAGAGCGCCCTCCATTGCTGACGCATCGTCGGCCATCAGGATAATGCCACCGTCTGTTTCATTTTTCACTTTTGTGACCAGGGCCTCAAACTTGCCGGCATCGCCAGAGGCCGATTTTGCCGCAACAAGATCTGCTCTCAGGGTGAGACCCACGCGCTCATATTCCAATGTTTTGAAACGCTCAAGGCGGCCGGCAACCTCATCATCACTCATCTCATCCGTGACAAGCACGGCAATGCCGGGCTGATTCACGAAAGTCTTTTCATGTCGAAAGAGAACTGTCTCACCACCTATTTTCAGTTTCCTTTCACCTGAGCCGATCTGCACCACCTTTATTGGCGGGGCCGCAGCATCAGCCAGTTCTGCCTTGGCCTCTTCTGAAACATGGGGGCACGCAACTAGCTCTGCCTTGCCTGCAGCCAGGTTCATGGCAAACGCCAGGCAGGTGGGAACTCCACATTCCGCACAATTGGTCTTAGGTAAAAGCTTGTAAATCTGAATTCCTGTCAGTGCCATGTCGTTCCTCCATTGTTAGTCATTGGTCATTGGTCAATGGACATTTATCATTTATCATCGATCATTTATCATTGGGCATTTATCATTGGTAAGAAAAGTGCCTAAAATGCCTAAAGTGAGCTAAAGTGCCTAAAGTTATGATTGGTGTATTTCCAATCAACAATCTTCAATTTTCACTCTTCACTCTTCAATCCCCCACTCCCCATTCATCCGTCACTAGTCATTGATAAATGATCGATGATAAATGATAAATGACTACTCCAAAAGCGGGTCCATCGTTAGAGCCGGATGGCCTTTTTCCTCCAGGAAGGGGAGGATCTCTTCTTCCGTAGTCCCTATGGTTTCGTCAGCAATCATATCCAGAAGGTTTGGAATGCCCATCTCTTCGGCCCGTTGCTTCAGGCGGTCTCCGATTTCTTCCTTCAGGTGCTTCGGCATCCAAACCAGGCGCTTGATCCCGCCGTCACCAAGGAGCCATTTTTTCTGGGTGATGTTGTATTTGCCGTGACCCACAAATCCAGGCGCACTGACCCCACCACCAATGGTTCCAGCTAGGGTGGTGAATTTCATGCCGCAGGGCGTCATCCCCCTATGATCGCGATCCACTGTCATGACCCCATTGCAGATGGGAAGTATTGCAGCAATACATTCACAACACCCGCAGGTGGTCATGGGATCGTGGACAATGCTGTAGAAATTGTAATGATCCAGTGCTTGGCGTGAGGCCTTGTAAAGGAACTCGTTGCACCCTTTCCACTGGCCCAGTTTGGGATCCAGACATTCCCCCTTTTCTACGGGCTGATTTGGGCCGGTGGGATTTATCTCGTTAGAGGCCTTGCAGTCCATCCAGTTGTACGCACCACACAGCCCAGTCCTTTCCGGGCTGATAATACACACATGGTTTGGCGCAAAGGACTGGCAGAGCGTGCAGGAGTAATAGATATCCATGGTTTCATCAGTCATCCCCTCAATCCGGGCGTCCCGGAGTTTGTACACCTGCCTTGCCTTTGCCAGAAATTCTCCCACTTTATCTTCTTCCGTGTAGATCTTGACCTGGACCTTGTCAAAAATGGCTCCAAAATCCTGGTGAAATTTTGCATGCAGGATATCGCCGATGTGTTTGAGCCTAAGCCCCTTTCCCTCACCAGCCTTAGACATCCTTATCCAGGCGATGTCTCTTTGGCCAATGTGCATGAACCCTTGGGCGTAGTTGACAAAGTGGTGAATTTGTCTTTCAAGGATCGGCTCAAAGTCTTCCTGCATTTTTCTGCCAGCGACCTCAGCCACGATGGCTAGGGGAAGCCTTGCACCCACCTCCACGTCATCCGCATCAGGGCCGAATAGCTCGACCTTGCCATCTTCTACCTCGTCCATATCCTTGGTGGTCACCCATTCCACCGCTTGTGTCCTACCGCCACCGCATTCTAAGAAAAGATCGTCTTTTCGGACGCGCTCTCCTTCAAAGGCGGGCCCATAAGACACGGGTATAGGAACTTCTGCCACAGTTACCTTAAGCCCCCTGACCTCAACGGCCTTGGCCACCAATTCGTCGTGGGGGACATTAGAAACCACGTGCTCATACGTACAGACACCTGTGGGCAAAATCTCCGGAATGGGCGTGTCTGCAATGGTCGGAAAACCCCAGTTTATTGCACCTGCTGCATTGGCGTACCATTCATCGGTCACTGTGCCTAATGGCATGGCAAAAGCAAAGATACGATCCTTGTTATAGAAAAGGATGCCGTTGAAATCCCCAGGCTTCATGCCGCCAAACGACATGGCTGCCCGCGTGGCAAAGCCCATGGCAAACACGGTAGCCGTATACTCGGGCCCGAAGGAGACCAGACGTGTGGGCCATCCGACCTGAACACCGGCCTCAACCAACTGCTCGGACATCGAGCGACCCTCATGATCCGCACTCATGAAGACATACAGGTTTTTTTCCTGAAGCTCTTGGGCTAGCTGGACAGCAATCTCGTTGGTTGGAGCGGCTCCTAGAATAGCCGCAAAACCGGGAGCCGTGCCGTCAACGAATTCCACACCGCGCTTGCGCAAAATAACGTCGTCTGCCGCTCCCAACCAGAGATTTCCGTTAGAAGGATCCTCTGTCTTGGTATAGAAATCCGGAAACTCAAGATAGCGAATAGCCTCAATGATCTCTTCTGCAAACAAGGTGGCCATTCCGGCTTCCAGGGCAGGTGCCAGGTAAGGGAGCCATACGTGTTCGTCCACAACGGCGGGCAGCAAGGACCTGCATCGCTCAAGGACCTTTTTGACATCCCCGAGCTTTTGTACTGGGGTCCCCAACATGCCGTAGATAACGGGAAGATAATAGGCTGTGTTGGGAAAGCCTACCTTTTGATCAGGTCCCCATTTCTCCATGGCTTCTTGATGCTTTGCTTCCGCCCTTTGCACAATTTTGTGGGCACCCCGAATTGCTGCTGAACAAATGATTTTTGACACTTTCTACACCTCTCGTTTGTTTTGATTCATCTCAAATCCATTTTGGCGCCTTGGTCTTCCATCAAGCCATTAGCAAAGCCCCTGACCAGGTCAACGGCATCCGGATGCCGCATGATCAGGATGTCACCCCCTGCCAGCAAGAACAACAGTGCGGTCATGGCCTCAAGGAGAACGCCCCTCTTTGAAGGATCTCCCAGCAATGGGGCTTCGTCCTGGCCCAACCTTGCCTCCTTGATCTTCCAGACCTCCTTTGCCAGGTTGCACACAATGGGAAACTGGAGCCGCTCGTCTTCCTGGGTGAGCGCTGCCATGCGGTCTCTTTCCATTACCGAATAGGAATACTCCAGACCGTAGCCTAAGGATGCAACAGTGGGATCCACGATGATACGCTCATCAGTTACTCCAAGATTTCCCAGCAAAATATTAAGTTGCTTGGCCAGGTTGATATCGATTGGGGTGTTGGCAGCAACAGTGTGCTGATAGGCAATGGCTGCTGCCCCCAGGGCCTTGTGGCTGCCTTCTTCTACGGGGCCGAGAATAAGATTTTCTTCAGCGCACTGCTCAGCAACCATTTTCAAGACTTCTGTGTCTTTTTCCAGATTCCCGCTGCCCCACACGATGAGGGGGACGTCCACGGCGGCAGCCACCTTTTTGGTCACATCCACGGCCTGTTCGGCCGGCGCATTCTGGGCATTGGGGTCTGTGCTGGCCAACTGCAAGGCGACCATTTCAGCACCATGTGATTCCACGCATTTTTTGGCCCATGCGGCAGGGTCACTCGCAACATCTGCAAAAGGTTCCAGTGCCGCCTGCGGCCAATCGTCCGGCCGGGCATCATAGACCTCCATGGCTATTTTGGGCGGGTGAGGCATACTGCCTTCAAAGAGATAAAAAGGGTAGCTGGTTTCTCCACCCACAGTAACAGGGTTTGCCTCCTTGCCAAGCGAGATCTCCTTGATCGAACCATTGTAAGGTATTGTTGGTGTTTCAAATGCCATGTCTACTCCTTTCTGATCCGGACAAGCCGAAACCAAAGCACGAAGTTACCACGAAATAGCCAATGATCGCAAAAACACAAAAAAGAGCTGTTCAAACAAATTTCGTGCTCTCGTGGTAATCTCATCACAAAATGTCTGTGTTCGTCTGCGTGTGTGTGCGGCTAATCTAGACTAGACTCCTGCTTTGTCCAAAATTCCAGGAATCTTGCTCTCCCAGCCAAGGGTCATCATGTGGACCCCGTCACACAGATCCTTCATCCCTTTGATCAATCGAACTGCTATGTTTATGCTGGCCCCTACCTTGTCCTCGGCATCCTTGATTTCCTGAATCAGAGGCTCCGGAACAAAGACACCTGCAACATTTTTGTTCATGAAACGGGCCATGCCCACCGACTTGAGCAAGATAATACCACCTAATACCTTGGTTTTGAATCCCTCCACACGCTTCATGAATTTTTCAAAAGCATCCAGGTCATATACGCCCTGTGTTTGAAAAAACTTGGCGCCTGCCTCGATCTTTTTTTCCATTTTCATTATCTGAAGATCCATGGCAGCGTCGTTATCTGCCCCGGGATTGACTACCGCTCCTGCCAAGAAGTCCGGCTTGCCCTTGAGTTCGTTTCCTGCCATGTCAGATCCGGAGTTAAGCTTGCCTATTGCGTCCAAAAGCGACACAGAGTCCAACTCAAAAACGGGTCTGGCGTCTGGATGATCTCCTAAGACAGGATGATCGCCCGTAAGAGACAGAACATTCTTAATCCCGAGGGCCCACGCGCTTAGGAGATCTGACTGCAGGGCCAGGCGATTCCGGTCCCTGCAGGTAACCTGGAAAACAGGGTCAATCTCCATGTCAGTCAACAGATGACAGAACGCCATCGAACCCAGACGCATGACTGAGCTTTGCAAATCAGTTACGTTCACCGCATCGACCCGATCTTTGATAATGGCGGCATCGTTTAGCAAATGCTCCACCTCGGTTCCTTTCCCGGGTGCTACCTCGGCAGTGACCATAAATTTTCCTGATTCCAAGGCTTGTTTTAGACCCATAGCGACACCTCTCTTATGCTGATTCGGCTTCGCGCAAATTTTCTATGATAACCTTATCCGGATGAACAGGCCAGTCTTTCACCTGCGGCTTTTCCTTAAGATAGTGCAGCAAGTTCAACCGCTTCAGCCCATGGTATATCTCCTGCCAGGTACAAGGTTGATCCTTGGACACTTCACACATTCCCCCTGAGGCCCCGCCACACGCACCGTTCAAGAGGCCCTTGGCGCAACGGGTCACGGGACACACACCTGCTGTTTTCCCCAAGATGCAGTCACCACATGCAAGACACATCTCCGTCCAAACGCCACGTTCCACTGCCTTGCCGATGAACTTGGTGTTGGCAGCAGGCAAAACACGCTTGTCGGGAAACGTCATTGCCATGGTCTGTACACCGGCCCCACAGGCTAGAGAAAGCACAGCATCGCAGCCGGAAACCATGTCCTTGATCTCATTAATAAACTCGACCTCGCACTGTCTGGCAACGGTGTCCTCCAAAACCTCGCTTCCGTCCCGTGACATTTTTCTGGCCATTCGAATGGGAGAGGCGAGTTCTGCCACTTGCCGCTGCCCGCCAGCCGAACACATGGCCGCACAGGTCTCACAACCCAGCACCAGCAGGCGGCCACAACCTTTGGCCATCTGTTCAATCTCCTCAAGTTTTTTCAGCTCAAGTATAATCATGGCCTTTTCTCCTTCTTTTGAAACTAATCAGTACTGGCTGAGGCCTGTTTGAGTGGGTTTGGTCCCAACTCCGCAATTATCTGCATCAACGCTTCAACATGTTCCCCCTCAACCAAACCCTTCTCCGGCATGTGAACAACCTGCAGCCGTCTGCCGTCCAGGCCCAACGCATCAAGCACGGCCCTAGCTTGCATCATGCGCCCCCTGGCCCTGTCTGATTCATCCGGGAAAGGGTCAGTGTCACGTGGGCACGCGGCAACCAGCACGCCATCAGCGCCGGCCTCAAAAGCTTTCAACACGTCGGACGTATCAATCCTTCTGGCTCCGAAGACCATTATGGGGGCGATATCAGGATAATCTTTTTTGAGACCACTAAGATCGCCAGAACCGAAGTTTCCATGATAGTCAAACAATCCTACTACTGCCGTACCTTGGCAGGTGCTCACAGCCTCCTTAACTTTGCTGGTGAGTTCACCACGCGACTGAAGCCCTATTTCTATGGCCTGAACCGGGCACTCCAGGACGCACACGCCACAAGCCTGACACGCGAACCGATCGATAGTAATCTCGCCCATTTTGCTGGCGGTGGGCACTCCCAACGGACAAGCCCTCACACATGTAAGGCAAGAGACACATCTTTCCTGGTCTATGGTTGCCCCAAGGTAGCAGTGAAGGCACCTGAGTGCTTCTGCTGTGGCCAACTCCTCGGACAGAACCGATTCTACTTCTTCAAAACCTCTGGCCCGATCGTCAACCGGCAGAGCAGCCTTTGTGCACCTTGGAAATCTTTTTGTCTTGGCCAGAATACCGGAGGGCAATCTCTGCGTTTCAACAGCCTGAGTGGAGACACTGACCTGCGGCCATGCATCCTTTAAACATGCATCTATAGAAACGGCAGCTTGTTTGCCGGCAGCAATGGCCTTAACAGCAGTGGCCGGGCCGGTGACTGCATCTCCCCCGGCAAACACCGTGGGGTGAGTTGTAGCTAGAGTAGCGGGATCTTGAACATTAATGCGTTGACCTCTTTCGGCAATTTCAAGCTCATCAGCGAGAAAAGATGAATCCGGTGCCTGGCCAATTGCGGCAATCACCATATCCACATCAAGCGTAAATTCAGATCCCGGCACAGGCTTGGGGCTTCTTCTACCGCTGGCATCGGGTTCTCCCAGTTCGTTCTTCATGCATTTTAGGCCCGAAACCTTGCTGCCTTGTCCAAGGATTTCAACAGGTGAAGTCAAATAGGCGAGCTCAACACCCTCATGGATTGCCTCTTCAATTTCCTCTTCGGCTGCCGGCATCTCGTCTCTGGATCTGCGATACACGATGTATACCTTGTCAGCACCCATACGAATCAAGCAACGGGCCGAATCAACAGCAGTGTTTCCCCCACCGATTACTGCTACCTTCTTTCCCACCTTGGGATTTTGTCCCTGGTTTACTTGCCGCAAGAAGGAAACCGCAGAAACCACACCTTCCAGCTCATCTTCGCCGGAAATGCCCAGTTTGCGATCCTTGTGAGCACCAATAGCTACAAATACTGCCTTGTATCCCTGTTCAGACAGACCTTTGAGCTTGATCTCTTCGCCGATTCTAACTCCTGTCTTTACTTCAACCCCAAGATCCACAATTGCCTTGATCTCTTCATCCAGTACGTTCTCAGGGAGACGATATTCGGGTACGCCTACCCTTAACATTCCTCCCAGAACAGGCAATGCCTCAAAAATTGTCACAGTGTGACCTAGCAGAGCCAGGTCATGGGCGGCTGTAAGACCCGCAGGCCCTGAGCCAATTACTGCAACTTTATGTCCAGTTGATTTGTCGGGCACTGCCTCCTTGTACTGGTCCTTCCACGGGCCATCACAGGCAAAGCGTTTTAAGGCGGCAATGGCAATAGGTTCTTCTATTTGGCCTCGCTTGCAAGCAGTCTCACACGGGTGTGTGCATATACGACCACACACACGAGGCAAAGGGTTTTGTCTTCTTATGGAACAAAGGGCGTCTTCAAACTTTCTTTCTGCGATCAGCTGCACGTACTCCCGCACATCCGTCAAGATAGGACAGGCCAACTTGCACGGAGGGTGGCCGTTTTGCTGTGTACCAGTCATGTTATTCATTTTTCATTAGCTGTTTGTGTTCCACAACGATAACGTCGCCCCTTCAAGACTTAGGGCTTGCGCCCTCACGGCTCCGCAGGCAGAGACACAATGAAGGTCGTCCCTTCTCCCACTTCACTTTCCACGTGGACTACACCGTTGTGCGCATCCACAATTCCCTTGACAATAGACAAGCCAAGCCCTGTGCCGCTCACACTCCTGGTTTCTTCTGTTTTGATGCGATAGAATTTCTCGAAAATCCGGTCAATATCCTCGGATTGGATCCCCACACCGGTATCTGTGATCATAAATCGTACGCCCTTGCCCTCTCTGTTCAGGGACACATTGACGTTCCCGCCCTTGGGAGTGTACTTGATGGCGTTGCTGATGAGGTTCACAAAAACAGCCTCCACACCGCCTCTATCCCCGGTGACCGCTGGCAGTTTTTCGGAAATATCACATACGACGTTAAGCCCCTTTTCTTCCGACGACAGCCGCATAAGCTCCACAGTCCTGTTGAGAATATCCGCTACATCCAGCCTTTCGATCTTCTGGATCGATTTACCCTCCTGAATGCGCCGATAATCCAGAATGTCGTTGACCAGGGTAATCATCCCTTTGGTCTTTTCTTTGGCCTTGCCGAGCAAGTCGGCTTGTTTAGTGGTGAGTTCTCCGGCCAGTCCGTCGACGACCACTGAAAGCTGCATCAGCAGGGAGCTTAGCGGAGACTTGAGTTCGTGGGAGACCATAGAGAAAAAATCGCCTCTAAGCTGATCCATTGTACTGACCCTTGTGACATCGTGAAACAAGGCTGCCGCTCCGATAACGGCTCCAGCCCGGTTTTTCACGGGGTCTGCGTGAATTCGAAGCATTTTGGCTCCCGTCTTCACGACAGGTTCTTCACCTGCCATCAACGTAGAAAGAGAACTGTCTGATTTGACGGCCCGCTCAAAGAAAGACGAGAACTCATTCAGCTTCTCGCAGTCGGAAACAGAGCGGAAAAGCACCTGCTCTTCAGTCAAGTCAAAAATGCGAGCGGCTTTCTCGTTGAACAGTACGACGTTTGTATGCCCGTCCGTGACCACAAGACCATAAGTGAGGCTGTTCAGGATGCACATAAGGGTGTTGGCTTCCAGCTTTCTGGACAAAGCGCCTCGCCTTTGCTCCGTGAGGATCTCGAGTTGACGCCTGAGCCTCAAGGCCTCTATTGCCCGATTCATCTTTGTCCAGAACCGCTCGGTAGTGAAACTCTTGCGAATGCAGTCATAGGCCCCCGCGTGCATGGCCTCAATGGCCTCTTCACCGCAGTTTGCCGACATAGTCATGATCAGAATCGCGCTCCTGGCCTTTTGCAGCGTCTCTACGAGAGACATCCCGCCCCACTTGGGGAGTTCAAGAGAAAGCAGCATGATGTCCACGTCACCGGGATGCTTCTGGACAATGTTCAGTGCCTCCTTAACAGACTCAGCCGTCTGAACCTTGTGGCCTTCGTTCAAGACAAGTTCACGGCATCTTTGCAAAATAGTGATATCATTGTCCACAATCAATACGTTTATGCTCGGTGTGACCAACATGTGCTCGCTAGCCCCCGCTGAGCAGTGCCTCCAGCCGTTTGACCAACTCTTCGGGTTCAACCGGCTTGGCAATGTAATCGTCAGCCTCTGTCATGAGGCCCATGAGCCGAGTATAGGTCGTGCGGAACATGGCCTGGTCTACGGCTGTAAGAAGAACGACCGGAATGTTCTTTAACTCCGGGTCTGCCTTAAGAACGACACAGACGTCGTATCCGTTCATTTCAGGCATCATCACATCAAGAATTACACCATCGGGCTTCTCGGCCTTCACCCTCTCAAGGCCCTCTTTTCCGTCGTGGGCTGTGACAACCTCGTAGTCCTTGCTTTCCAAAAGCATTTTTGTTGCCTCACAAAAGTCAACATCGTCATCTACCAACAATATCTTTTTCATAGCCCCACCTATCATTCTTTAGCCATTCTCTTGAGAAGTTTTCCAACCCTGTCAAGCAACACGCTGCTTTCGATAGGTTTTTCGACATAATCATCCACGTCAAGTCTTACTCCCGTTTCCAGTTCGTAGCGGCGCTGGCTCACGCCCTTCTGTATCGAACTGAGTATGATGATCGGCATACCCGCATACTTGGCATGTCGCGGATCCTTCAGGGCTTTGCACACTTCAAAGCCGTCCATCTTGGGCATGAGCAAGTCGAGAATGAGCAGATCCGGCCGCGCCTCTTTCAGCTTGGACAAACACTGCTCTCCATCCTCTGCCATGACTACTGTGTGGCCGGCAGACTCCAATATTATCTGCAACGCCTCCCTCATGTCAGGGTCATCGTCTACTACCAAAATCTTGGCACTTGCTCCCATGACACACCCCCTTTTGTTTGGTTATTGGTCAATGACTAAACAATCGGTCTTGGCATCAAGCCTGCCTCGTCCACGATGCGAGGAACGATATCCTCCCAGGCTACAGCCATGATGTGAACGCCGTGGACACCGTCCACGTCCTTGAGTTGTTCGATGGCCTCCAAACAAATTTTCAAACCCTCTTCCTTGGGATCCTCGGCGTCGGCCATCCGGTCAACAAGTTCCTTGGGCACACTCAAACCGGGAACGTTGTTCCGCATGTAACGCGCCATGCCAACCGACTTCATCGGTATCAGCCCTGCAAGTATATGGGTTTTCTCATCCAGGCCCCTGTCCCTGACCATTTTCATCCATTCAACAAACTTCGCCATGTCAAAGATGCCCTGGGTCTGAATAAAATCCGCACCTGCCTTTACCTTCTTGGCCAAGCGGATGACACGAAACTCAAAGGGATCTGCAAAGGGGTTGGCTGCCGCTCCGATAAAAAACGGAACATCTCCTGAGACATCTTCACCGTTTAGAAACTTGTGATCGTCTCGCATTGCCTTTACCATCTGAATGAGCTGCATTGAGTCTATGTCATACACCCCTTTTGCCTCAGGGTGATTGCCAAACCTCTGATGATCGCCGGAAAGGCAGAGAACATTCCTGACGCCCAACGCAGCAGCCCCCAGGATATCGCCTTGTAAGGCAAGGCGATTGCGGTCCCTCACCACCATTTGAAGGACTGGTTCCACGCCCAGTTCCTTGAGAAGCACACAACCGCTAATACTTGACATGCGCACAATGGCAGTCTGGTTGTCTGTCACATTTACGGCGTCACAGCAGAGCTTTAGGAGTTCCCCTTTTCTCTGAATGACCTTTGGTGAGGTGCCTTTTGGAGGACCGGCCTCCGCGCACACTGCAAACTGGCCGCTTTCCAACATTCTTTCCAGGTTGCTGCCTGACTTCATGACTTAAGATCCTCTCTGACCATCTTCCTGGGCCCACCGTGTCCGGCAGGTATCCAGTTCTTAATGGGAAATATTTCTTCCAGCATCTCGAGCCGATTGAGCCCGGAGAGGCGGTCTATTATCAATTGCCACACGCAATCTACGTCTTTGCTAATTTCACACTTTCCGTTCGCAGAGCCCCCGCACGGGCCGTTGAGAAGCTGTTTTGAGCACCTGGCAATAGGGCACAACCCTCCGGTCTTGTCCAAGACACAGTTGCCGCAGCCGGCACAACGTTCTGACCACACCCCTAACGCCTCAATCACACCCAAGAAGGTAGTGTTACACCCCGGCAAGACCACCTTGTCTGGAAACCGCTCGGCAAGCATCTGTACCCCGGCCCCACAGGCCAGGGACAGCACTGCGTCACATCCAGCCACCTTATCCTCCACCAGGTCCACAAACTCAGGTTCACACTGCCTGAGGATGGCATGTTCAAAAATCTCGCCTTCTCCCCCTGATGTCTTTCTGGCTACACGAATAGCAGAGGCCAGCTCTGCGACTTGCCGCTGCCCACCGGCAAAAGACATGGCAGAACAGGTTTCGCACCCTAGAATCAAAGGGCGACTAAAGCCCTTGATCATCTCATCAATTTCTTGAACCTTTTTTTGCTCCAAAGTTATCATACGATTTTATCCTTCACTGTTTGCCGGCCAAGCCGGATTCCCCAACTCTTTGAATCATGTCGTCAACCAACTCTTTTTGAACAAGCCCTTGCTCAGGCATGTCATAGATCTCAAGACAACCCGGATCCACCCCCAAGGCTTCAAGTAAGATCCCGGCACGGGCCACACGCCGTTTGACTCTGTCTGTTGCCTCAGGAAAGGGGTCGTTATCAGGAGGGCACGCGGCAAGGAGCACGCCATCAGCCCCGAATTGAAAAGCCTTCAAGATATCAGATGTATCAATCCTTCTGAGCCCGAACACGGTCACGGGCAAGAGATTCGGATAGCTTTGTTCCAGGCTCTGCATGTCGCTGGTGTTGAAATTTCCGTGAAGATCGAAAAAACATACGATAACAGGACGTTGGTTTTGTGATTTGATGGCCTTTTCTATGCGTCGGGCAATGTCTGTGCCAGGATCCAGGCTCATGTCAATGGCTTGAATCGGACACTCAAGGGCACACATCCCACAGGCCTGACAGGCAAAGGAATCAATAGTAATCTCTCCCAATGTGTTAGTCGTGGGAACTCCCACCGGGCAAACCCTCACACAGGTCAGACAAGAGACGCACCTGTCCTTGTCGACCCTTGCCCCAACATAACAATGCAGGCACCTGAGGGCCTCTTGCACGGCAACATCTTCAAGAAGAACAGATTCTACCTCGTCAAAACCTTTGAGTCGATCGTCAACCGGAAGGCTTGTTTCGCTGCATCGCGCAAATTTTCTGGTCCTCTCTGTGATAGCAGAGGAAAGCCTTGGCGGTTCAACCCCTTCGGCCGGCCCCGTGGTTGGCAGGGATTCTCCTCGCAAGTAAAGGTCTATGGAAATGGCGGCCCTTTTTCCCGCTGCAATGGCACCTATCGCAATGCCGGGCCCTGTAACCACATCTCCCCCGGCAAAGACATCTGTGGTGGGTGTGTGCAAGGTTGCAGGGTCTGTTTCAAGCCCTCCCCTGGGTGTTACCGCAATATTATCCTTTTGAGCAAATGACAGGTCAGCAGCCTGGCCAATGGCAACTATTATCGTGTCAGCCTCCATTGCCTTCAGGTTTGTCTCGTCATAGCTGGGACAAAAAGTGCCTTTTTCATCAAAGACACAGGTACAAGACTTAAATTCTATTCCTTTGAGGCGTCCGTTTTCCTCCAGAAACCTCTTTGGCCCAAAACAGTTGACCATGGCCACGCCTTCTTTGCGGGCTTCTTCAATCTCGTATTCCGCAGCAGGCATCTCCTCTGTTTTTTCCAGGCAAACCATTGAGACATCCTGAGCACCAATCCGTAAGGCGGTCCGGGCGACATCGATTGCCACATTCCCCCCGCCCACGACAACGACCCTTTTTTCCAACGTCACTGCCCTTCCAAGGGCAACATCCCGCAAGAAGCCAACACCATCAAGTACACCAGGGAGGTCTTCTCCTTCCACATTCAACCTGCGGCTGAGGTGCAGACCAGTGGCAAGAAAAAATGCCTCATACCCGTCTCCCCTGAGACTCTCAAGTGTTACATCCTCGCCAAAGGCAACCCCAGTTTTCATCTCAACACCAAGGTCTTCAATAGCCTTTATCTCAGCGGCAAGGACATCGCTGGGAATCCTGTATTTCGGTATCCCAACGGCCATCATGCCTCCAAGAGCAGAGAGTTTTTCAAAAATGGTCACGCTGTGGCCAAGCAGAGCCAGGTCATGGGCAGCGGCAAGTCCACCCGGCCCCGAACCAATTACTGCGATTTTGCGTCCTGTTGATTTGGCGGGGGCGCTGTCTTTGTACCGGTCCTTCCAGGGGCCATCAGAAGCAAACTGTTTTAGCTTGGCAATGGCAATAGGTTCATCCACTTGACCTCGTTTGCAGGATGTCTCGCACGGATGGGCACAGATCCTGCCACATATGCGGGGCAAGGGATTTAGCCTTCTTATTGCATCGTGGGCCTCTTCAAACCTTCTTTCAGCAATCAGCTGGATGTATTCCCTCGCATCAGTCAAAATAGGGCAGGCCAACTTGCACGGAGGGTGTTCAACAGGGCTTGCACCATCTGTGTCACTCACGCATTACCTCCTAAAGGTCACGCCTCATGGCCATGTCAAAGAGGACTCTTTCTTTTGTCTCCTGTATCCCAAGGGCCTCTCGTCTTTTCTCAATGGCCTGAATCATCATCTTTGCCATCTCAGTAGGGTCGGACTCTACTGCCCACACTCCGCCATACTCCTCTCCTATCTCTTTGAACAGGTAATCAGTCACTGCCTTGCTTCCTGTAGTCGGAAAAGTTCTTCCGAAAACCACGTAGACGCCACTTGCCACAAAGTACTGACCAATGGCTATTGCCTTTTCACTCATCCATTCTGGTGCACAACCGGCCGCGGGGATCTCGCTGATATCATCACCCAGGCCACCTTCTCTCGCAATCTCGGTGGCCGCAATCAGGATGCGGCTGTTGTCCACACAAGAGCCCATGTGCAAAACAGGGGGCATTCCCACGGTTTCACATACCTCTCTGAGGCCGGGACCTGCCTGTTCGGCAGCTTCCGGTCGCAAAAGCCCCTCACGGCCGCAAGCCGTTGCTACGCATCCGGTTACCAGGACCAACACGTTATTGGCGATCAGCTCCTTAGCCACGGTTGTGCTGACCCACCCCGACTCTACCCGGCAGCTGTCGCAGCCCACCACCGCACCTACGCCCCGGATGCGGCCGTTTATGATGTTGTCATTTAGCGGTCGGTAAGAGGCCCGGAAAGCCCCGCCCAACATATGATTGATCGTCTCATGGCTAAATCCTGCCACAACGTCCATTTTGCTGTCAGGAATGCAGACCGCTTTTCTATACTTGAATCTTCCAATGGCTCGCAGCATGATGTCCTTTGCAATGTCAAGTGCCCGGTGGTGGTCAAACTCAATGTGGGTGGCACCTTCTATCTTGGCACGAGGTGAAGTAGTAATCAACTCGGTGTGAAAACACTTTGCCACATCTGCCAGGCCCTGCATCACGCACTGAACATCCACGACCATGGCTTCAACGGCCCCCGTGGCAACCACAATTTCTTGCTGGGTAAAACTGCCTGCAATGGGAACACCGTGGCGCATCAATATCTCGTTTCCTGAACAGCACACGCCCGCCAGGTTAACACCTTTTGCTCCCACTTCCTTGGCCGCTGCAACTATCTCCGGGTCCTGAGACACAATGGCCATGGCCTCGGGTACCTGAGGCTCGTGGCCGTGGATAACAATATTTACATGATCCTCAGAAAGGACACCTAGATTGACAACGGTTCGAATAGGTACAGGAGTGCCGAACATGATGTCTTGAAGCTCAGTCGCTATCATGGAAGCACCCCATCCATCCGCTAAAGCGCACCGGGTGGCCTGAAATATCAGATTCCTGTAATCCTGATCAGTCCCCATGTGCGTGCGGTGCATTATCTCCACAACCTCCCGGTCAATCCCCCGGGGAATGACTCCCAACTTTTTCCACAGCTCCTGTCGCTTGGCAGAGGCCCGGGTGGTCATTACAAGCGCACCTTCCTGCTGGCCGAATTCGGCCAAAACTTTTTCTCCCAGTTCAATGGCAATATCTTCTTTGCTCCTGCCCTGGGTTTTGATCTTGTAAAGATCGGCTACGAAATGAAGCTTTTTTTCGTCCTTGATCTCAAAGGGCGCTTCTCCCTTGGCAGTAGCCAAAAAGGTCAGGGCACTCTCACGGCCATGGTCCATGTGGGCTGCAGACCCCGCGGCAACCATCCGGGCAAAATTACGCGCTGCAACCGTCTCCGGTGTTGCCCCGCAAATCCCTATGGATTCAGCCACACCGTCAATCATCATGCACGGCCCAAAAGAGCAGTTCCTGCAGCAGGTGCCGCCCTGGCCAAAAAGACAGGGCTGGATGGCACGGCTTTCCATACGCTGCACATAGGTCCTTACGCCTTCTTTGGCTGCTTCTTCAAGAACACAGGTGCTCGCCTCACACGATATGCCGTGGCACGGGGTCTCTGAGAAAGGGATTACTTTCCTTGCCATTCGCTTTCCTCCTATTTGCTACAAAGTAAGCTTTGCTGCTTCTATGGTATTTCTCATGAGCATGGTAATCGTCATTGGGCCCACGCCGCCGGGCACGGGTGTAATGGCAGAGGCCTTTTTTTCGACCGAATCAAAGTCAACGTCTCCTGCCAGAATGCCCTTTCCCTCAGGGGTCTTGCCGATGCGATTTACGCCCACATCAATTACCACAACGCCGTCTTTGACCATGTCGCCGGTAATCGCCTTTGGTTGGCCAATGGCAACAATCAGAATATCTGCCATCCTGGTAAATGCTGCCAGGTCTTTTGTCCCTGTGTGACAAAGGGTCACCGTGGAATTTCCTCCGGGAGGTGACTGCAACATCAGGTTGGCTATGGGTTTGCCCACGATATTGCTTCTTCCTACCACCACAGTGTGTTTTCCAGCAGTTTCAATGTCTGAACGCTTCAGCAACTCCATGATCCCGTGTGGTGTGCACGGAAGAAATCTGCCTGTTCCTATCATCAGTTTGCCCACATTGACGGGATGAAAACAGTCCACGTCCTTGTCGGGGTTAATTGCATAGATCACGCGTTCAGCACTAATATGCTTTGGCAAAGGCAGCTGCACCAGGAGGCCGTGAATCTTGGGGTCGTCGTTGAACTTGTTGACCATGTCCAGCAAATCAGCTTCTGAAGTGTCCTCAGGCACGTCGGTCCTGGCAGAATATATACCGAGATTGTTACAGGCCTTTTCTTTTTGCCCCACATAGACCTTTGAACCAGGATCCGCACCCACCAGAATAGTAGCCAGGCCCGGAGTGATACCCTGCTTTTCCTTGAGTTCTTCTATTTCCTTGCCAATTTCTTCACGAATCTGTTTTGATATTTCTCCCCCCTTAATTAGCCGTGCTGCCATGATGAACCTCCTTCCTCATTTGTCACCTGTCATTCGTCATTTACGAATTGGCTAGCTGTCCCTTCCTTTTAGCTCACCCTAGGCACTTAGTTCCTGACCAATGATAGATGATAAATGATCAATGATAGATGATAAATGA
>SDBT01004770.1_pt1 | contig 22921 bp, 47 predicted proteins | sample 2277101 | NCBI WGS metagenome assembly SDBT01 (sample SAMN10404973, study PRJNA504765) | marine sediment metagenome | isolation source: marine sediment core GS10_PC15, 103 cmbsf | place: Arctic Ocean: Southern Knipovich Ridge | collected 2010 | reverse complement strand
AATCACAAGGATTTACCCTTCGAAGGCGTCGAGCATAATGCCTTGCATGATGCAATTCATCAGGCCAAATATGTATCTCTGATTTGGCAGGGGTTGAGGAATAAAGATAAGGCGGTGCATTAACATGTTTAATCATGCAAAATATCTTGTAATTGATAATATTGGGGGTGATATTCCCTATATCTTTCCCAATCATATCAACCATGCTAATTTTGCTATGGGTATGCATGGTGATGTGGTCAGTGCTGGATTTGTTACTATTGGTGATAGTGGGCATATCAATTGCTTTGGTGAATCAATATCCCTGAAAAAGAAGAGCCGTCCTGCGGAAGATATCTATTTGATCACCAAGATGTTTGGTAAGACGATTGGTGGAGATTAAATAAAACCCTTTAATATCAACAACTTAGCACCGGGCCGGGAACAAAACGGGAACATGGGACAAAGTAATTGCAATTTGGGGGTTGACAAACGCCTAGCTAATGTCTATATTATAGGTACTATGGCACGCAAACGCATCATTCGCCCGATCAACGTAATGGCCAAGGCTTTGCGTGGTCCGCTTTTTCATAAACGCGTGATCGCGCAAAAGAAGCGTCAGGCAGCAAAACGCGCTTGTCGCGGAAAGGTTTAAAAATGAAAGATGATCGTTATCGTTTTATCCCCCTTAAAAGATATGAGGAACTTTTAGAAGCTGAAAATGCTTTGAATACTCTTTATGCAGCAGGGGTAGATAATTGGGAAGGATTTGAGGACGCTATATCAGCCTCCAAAGAATAAAGTACTTGACACGCTTTAGCTAATAGGCTAATATCCATCATTGTTTAACCCAAGAGGAAATCAGAACATGCTCCACCAAGTCGATCGTAAGGACAGTATTATCATCGTCAAGAACTCACACAGCCGCACGGGTGCGACCCTTGGTTTTCAGCTTCACCACGTTCTGTCGCTGCCGGTTGTGATCGGCAAGACAACCCGGATGTTCGATCGGGCGAACACGCTGCGCGATGCGCGCGATCTGCTCGACCGTGATCCGAATTCCTACTTTTGGCATAAGGGAGCCTAGATTATGGCTGATCGTATCGACGAGTTGCGCGCCATTGTCGCAACGCCCGCTATGAGCATCCGCTATGCACGCTTAGTGGAAGCCCTCGATATCGCCGAGACGCTGCGGGATACATTGGCAATGTTGATGGACGAGTTAGCAATACCTGCTTACATCGGAATTTCGCAGGAAGCGGCAGACAAAGCCGATGTCGTCCTCGCCAAGCTGGCGGTGAAGCCATGACCGACCGCATAGACGAACTGCGCGCCCTGGCTGGGCCTGACGGGATGGACCTCTCGGGCAAAACCACTTTGCAACTCCTCGACATCGCCGAGACGCTGCGAGATGTGCTAATGGATATCACCCATTACCCAGACGTCAGAGTATACGTCGGAACTCTTATTCACGACAAGGCCTTAGCTGCGCTCACAGAATTGGAAACAGAATAATGTTCGAACTTATCATTTGGAAACATCACGAAGCAGCAAAACGCGATGAGCGTTTTAGCAATTTCAAAACAGAGCAAGAAGCTGTTGACTTCATGTGTCATAGTAGAGTACTAGCATGGCAATCACAAGGATATATTGGCTTTAGTATTCTTAAGATTAAAAGTGCTGGCTACTTTGCGGCGGAACAAAAATGACCAAAGAACAAGCGATTGCATTAGTTGAAGCTATTGAACTTTTAGCAGAAGCTAATCGTTATCATCGTAAATTAGGAGGTTATTCTGAAGGAATAGCATTAGGAACTGCTGGCTCAGTTATACGAGCACGCGAAAACTTAGTGTATCTTCTTCAAAATAGTTAATAATAACAACAACTTAGCACCAGGCCACGTTCACGTTATGTTCTTATTGAAAGTTTTTGTATTTTAGGGGGTTGACAGGGTTAGGGGCTTAGTGTATTATTCATATTGTAAACAAGATTTGTTTCTATCGTCTAATATGGGAATAGGACACTCCGAATACTAGTAGGAGAAATATAGGTTCGAGCCCTTTTAGAAACATATTTTGTATAAGTTAATGATCCTACTTAGTGGAGGCAGTTATGTAAATAAAAAATTGTCAACGTGCCTAAAGAATAGTTGACGAGATATAAAAAATCATATAGAGTATAAGAATACCTGGTTCTAGGGTTGTATGAAAAAATCTCTGAACTAGAGGCGGCGGAAGGTAGCCCGATTATACGGGACTAAGTTAAATAGCCTTCGCGGCCGCTATAAGCAAATTTAACCCGAGAGGAAACAATGTCCGACACTTTTGTAGCTTTCAAGAAGAACGAACAAGAAGACGTCCGAGTTTTCCGCCAGGATTTCAAGGGCCATGATCTAGTGCATGTTCGAGTGTTTTATCGAACTCCTGATGGCGATATGCGTCCGACCCAAAAGGGTATTGCCATAAATGCTGCACTGTTGCCCGACTTGATTGACGCGCTCCAGAGCCTCGCCGAGTAATGTTTCACATTATTACTCATGTAAACTATGAGGATAACCGAGTAGTGCCTAGCCGCTTTACTGGCGATATAGTGAAAAGTGAAGCAATGGCACAAGCCATCTGTAAAGATTATCACTCTCGAAGAGGTGATGTAGATAGTTATCTTTTCAGTTATGTCAAAATATAGGAGTAAAAACAACAACTTAGCACCGAGGCGCGTTCACGGTCTGTTCTCATCGGTATTTTTTGTATTTTAGGGGTTGACACAAGAGGCTAGATAGTCTATATAAGGGACATGGAACTGATGACATCCTTAGAAGGCCGGGTTGCGACGTTTAACGCCGCTTCTCATATGAATGATAACTATGGTCGCTATATGACTTTAGGCATTGGTGCCTACTCTCATGTATTTTTGCATCGTGCTTCTGACCTTGCTATTAAGGTTACGGAAAAGAGCGACCAAGCCGGTATAGATTATTACTCTTTCATTATGAATAATGATTTCGACAATCCTTACTATCCTCGTATCTATAAGACTTTTGAAACAAGTAATAGTATTATCTATTATATAGAACGTCTGCGCGATTTTTCTTACTACTCAGAAACCAGTGATACTATAAGTCCTTTTATTGATAATTGCTCAGATTATCTTTTTTCAGCTGGTCAGAAAGATTATCTTGATGATCCAAAACTTCGCGATGCTCTGGATAGTATTTGGCTCATTAAACAGGAAGGCAATCACGCATGGGATTTTCACCCCCGAAATATAATGTTTCGGGATGAAAAAACTCCTGTCATCACAGATCCTCTCAGCTAAGAGTATTCTGGCGCCAGTGGCTGAGGGGAACAAATAGTGAACAAACTAAGTATGAAAAAGTTGAAATTACAAGTTGACTTCTTAGTCTGTTTTTGATATGGTGTAACTATGTCCAATGAAACGCAAAACACTATCGGCGATTGGGTTGTGGCAACTCTCAATCCTGATCCTATTATCCAAGCTAAAAAGCTACAGGATGAGGTAAAAGAATTTTGCCTTGCTATTGAAGCAGGTAAAATGGAACATGCCGCCGAAGAATTAGCCGATGTTGCTATAGTAGTATTTGGTCTAGCCTCTTTGCTAGGGGTGCGAATTCTACAGCGCATCAACTGGAAAATGGCAATCAATCGCCAACGAAATTGGAAAGTAACGGAAGATGGAACGCATCAACACGTCTAATGGTATTGTCACTATTGACTTAGGAAGCCAGAAAGCTGCTCAGCATTTCATAAAATGGCTTTGTGGACAGGGCGAACAAGATTACTGGATATGGATGGAATGTCGAGAAATAGAAGAAACAGGAGATATTACTGCTGTTAATTTTCAGTATGATTATGAAAATGCCACAGCTAAAGGTGATATGGGGAGATTGACTGATGCTTAACGATCCCAGGTTTTTCATTGTTAACAAAAGTATCGGAATTATAAGTGGTCCTTTTAAGACGCTTAGAAAAGCCGAAAAACATCCTCATGATTACCGAGGGCTTATTGCTATTATGTCCGAGAATATTTTGAAGGATGAAGCAGTAGCTCAATACTTGGAAGAAGAATTAAACCGTCATAATGACGCATGGGGAGGCGAATGTGGCGACCCCAATTGTGACCTTCCTTTCTGCCCCTACACTCATTAAAGGATAGACTATGAACAAACATCTGCAATCCGATAAGGTTTTTCGTATGCCAAGTGGAAAAATTGTTCGCCCAGTAGATGGAGAAACAGAATTTAATCAGCTTGGTTTAAGTGCTGGTTTTATTCACTTCGCCTGTCCTACTACTGGTATCAATACTGGTTTCTGTGGAACTAATTGGTTTGATGAAAACGCAGTAGAACAGGAAGACTGGTAATGAGTGATTATTCGATAGAACCCGGTTACTACTATGAGCATACAAATGGTGAAATTCACTATAAACCGTTTATAGTAGTAGACACGGGTGGTGGTCCAGAAGTTTATTTCGATAGCCCCTACTGCAAACAATGGTGGAAAATTGAATAAAAACAACAACTTAGCACCGAGACACGTTCACGGTCTGTTCTCTTATAACTTTTTTTCATATTAGAGCTTGACATGGCTAAATGATTAGTCTATAACGTAAGTATGGATATACGCTGGTTTCAGAGATTAGCTAACTTCATCGAAAAGCACGGTGGGCGTCGAGACATTCACAGGAATGTTCCGGGGCAAGGTACTGTTTTGTATCTCTCGCGCTTCTATTTGTGGAAGTGTAAATATTTCGAGCTTATGATACATCAATTTCATATCGGCGATTTGGGAGATTTGCACGATCACCCGTGGCCTAGTTTTAGTTGGATTTTACAGACCGGCTATACCGAATATTTGCCCGATGGCGCATATATTCGCAATCCCGGTTATTTCGGTATCCGCAAGGCAACCGACTGTCATAGGGTCAGATTATGGAATGGGACGGGTGGTAATGTCTGGACAATTTTCGGAACAGGTATACGTCACCGAGATTGGGGTTTTCATACCAAAAGTGGTTTTGTGAACTGGCGCGACTATATGATCGCCGAGGGGGTTATGGTCAATTCGGAACCGACACAATATACCAACGGCTTTTTACCGAAAAGGATTGCAGCATGATAAATAAGAGGATTTTGCTAAACTATGCTCGCACAGGTATGGGCCGCGCGCGTGCGCCTTATAGTGGCTTCCATGTTGGCGCTGCTGTCGAGTGTGAAAACGGAGAAATTTTCATCGCGGGCAATGTCGAAGCGGCTAATAGCGCGGTCGGTATATGCGCGGAGCGTGCCGCCTTATCAATGGCGGTCGCAAGTACCGACAGCCCACCTAAACAAATTGCAATCATAGCCGAGGAACCCGGAACCAGTTGCGGAATGTGCCGACAGTTTATGGTAGAATTTCCCAAATTAAGAATTCACACTATAAACGAAGCCGGTGATACTGTTACACGCTCTCCCCGTCAGTTACTTCCGAAACCTTATGAGCGGAGAACAAAGTAATGCCCGAATGGTTATTTGTTATCTTAATTTTAATTGCCACCCTAATAGGTTGTGTAATTATAAGTTTTTTCGTTCATTGGGTTGTAGAGACTAATGTCGAATATCAAAAAAAACATTGGGAAGATTGGTATGAAAGGCGGGAAAAATAATGAGCTATTGTCGATTTGGTGATAATGACGCCTATGTTCTAAGAACCTTACAAGGATTAATTTATTTAGCTTGCAGATTAATGCGTGAAGGTGATTGGTATGGTACTTTTGTTGCAGTTGATGAAAACGATATGATTAATCATTTACTAAAGCATAAAGACCAAGGACATAGAATACCTAATCACGCATTTAAGAGACTTCGCAAAGAAAGTCAAAAAACCCTTTAATAACAACAACTTAGCACCAGGGCCGGGTTGCATTTCTATCAGATCAATCATCTTTAGGTTGTAAGATATGCACGTAGTGCATACCTGGTCTGCGTTATTATCTGTTGTGGAAATGGTGGATTAGTCTATAATCATTTTTAGTCAAGAGGGAAATAGTCCCGCGCGCGCGCCTAGATCGCATCTAGGTAGTCTTAGTAATAAGGAGTTTAAAGGGCGAGTAAGATTATCTTTTCTCTTGACAACCCAAAGAATTTACTGTAATATGCAGTTAGACTTTTCGAGGATAACGTAAGTTATGAGTGCGTGGGCGGTGGTGCGTCGGGCCTCTTCGGAGCCTCCCGGTTAGCTTGTAGAAAAGTCTTTTAGTTTTGAGCCTGCTAGTCTAGGCATTCCCGACGGCTAGTATTGAGTAACCGGGTTACTGACCCGCGCTGACCTAACGGAGACGCGCTTTAGGATTTACCGGCTCACTTTTCCCATTCTGCTAGAGGCATGTTGGGAACCTAGAAAATAACTTGACTCTACTCGGGTTTAGCAATCAGCAGATAAATATCTAGGACAGTTTAGTTTTTCCTTGACACAGTATCTTAATTGGTATATAATCTAGGAATTGGCGCAAAGAGCTTCGGCTGTAATGACACGCCAACATCGCGGCCCCGAGGTGGGAACGTATCTAAATAGCCTCCGAAATTTAAGAATTGGGCGGTTTAGCGTCCATAAGAATAAGTCAGGTAACTGGCCCAAAGAGGGGTTCCCAATCTCTCACCCGCAAGGGTTCATCTAAACAAGTCCCGAGACAGCGCGATACTGGTAACATTCGAAACAGTATTCCGCCCCATCGTCAATAAGGCGGTGGTAGCTCTTAAAGGACGATAGCTGATGCCGCATGGTGAAGCTGTCTCGCCTCAAGAGGTAGTTTTAAGGGGTAATCAATTAGTCCGATTGTTAGCGCGATAGGGCGATTGGTAATCTGATAGGTTACGGGTAAACCCCGTTATCTTGAAAGATGGTGTAGTAGGCCGCAAGCCAAGGCACAGGTGGTGTGTTGCATTTTGCTTATAACAATAGGCGGAACAACTGGGACAGCGCATCACAGGGACGTATAGCATAACGCTATCATTTAGAATGATAACAGTAATACTTTATGGAAAGACTGTCCCGCTGTTAGGTGAAAGAAACCTAAACCCATACCCTTCGGGGAATATGGGCTAGGCAGGCTCCCAAGGCCGCACCTAGTTAATGTTTGGAAGATTGTTAGGGGTTGACACCCTTTAACTGCCCGCAAGGCAGACGATTATACTAGACGTTGAATATCCTAACAGGTCACAAGAATTGCCACTTGTATAAAAAGGCGGTTTTGATGGTTACTGGCTCAGGTCAGTGGAAACCGAGATAACATATAAGTCTCGAAGATCATCACTCAAAGCTATATTCTCAGGCTTTGTTAAATGAGTTTTTGTCTGACTATCGTTTAGTGCGTTAGGACGTCGGGCTTTCACCCCGGAAACATGGGTTCGAATCCCATTAGTTAGACCAAGTTGCCAGGGGTCGAGCGCCACCAATATCTGAATTTTCTCCTTCAGATAGCGCTCCCCTAAAAATTGGAGATGGATAGTGTCGTGGATATCTCAGTGCAAACAGCGACCTCGTACAATGCCATTGACAGTTACCAATAGTCGTGACGGTAACACTAATATAATCAACCGCACGCTGAGACTCTACCTGTGAACTAACCTAAGGTGAGTACAGCGAAAGTTAGTCAGCGGTTCGACGAAAAACCCGCAGGACGCGTCCTGCGGGTTTTTTGCAACCTACTACCAGAAAAAAGTGTTTAATATCAATGACTTAGCACCAGGGCGCGTTCACGTTTTGTTCTCATAAAAACTCTGGCAGATTTTCTACCAGAGGTCTTCTGAATACAAGTTTGGTGGACTAATCAAGTCTTTTACTTGACCTTGTGTTATGGCTATAAAGGCTGCTTCTTTACGATCAACAAAACCAAGATCAGAATCAACAAAACCTTGTATATCCTGTCCTAATACTTTAATTCCTTGGTCGTACATCCAATGCATAATAGTGTGGTGACGAGCAGGAGCAGGAAAAGAATATACTTTTTTCTCACCTATAAGCTGAATGGCTGCTGCAACAATCATGCCGCGTACTCTGCATTTTCGTTAAACCAAATAATATCAAGAAGATAAGTGATCTTATTATGTGCTCGTACATCTCTCACTTTTACTCTACCTTCCTCGGTGTATAACGGCTTAACTAAAAGCCGCCGTTGATACATGGGAATATAGAATAGATTACCTAATTGATTGTGCTTATCCCTAAGAGCTTCAGAACAAACTTTACCAATCAACTTTTTCATATCAATCGGTGGCGGCATGGGATTATATTTAGTCATTGGTGTGCATCGTTCCCATTTGACCGGCTATGTTTTCTTCTTCCGTAAAGATTTTTAACCTTTCCTGCTCCGCCACAGTTTCAAAAGGGCAAGTTCCGATTAACTCGGCCTTCAAGCCCTTTGTTCCAACGGGAGGACGTTCTAGACCAACTCCACAAGGCATTTTTAATGGTGTGCCTGTAATTGCAACAAAAACGCCTTTAGGTGTTTCCACCTTACTTGTCACAATATCACCATATAAGTTAATGGTGCAAACAGGGCACTTACCAATGGGATCGGGTATTTTCTTAATCATAGTTTACCTTTCTTTTTCCAAATTTCAAATATATTATATCAAATCAAAATCCTTTTGTCAACCGCTAATTTCATTTTTCAGCACAAAAAATATTGTTTAATTTCAATGACTTAGCACCAGGGCCGGAACAAAACGAGAACATCCAGTTATTTAATTTCAATTTCTTCTTGACAGAAGGTTATTTCTAGTCTATAATATAGGGTCATAATGAAACAGGAGATAAATTCATGTTAAGCGGAATGTTCGACAGGTTAAACTCGAAAATTCTAAGTATGCGCGAAGATGAGCGCAAGGCTTTAGAAGTACAGTTCAACGATATTACTTTCGCAGAAATGTCAACATTTCAAGATATGCAGTCACAACTATATGCAGCGGGTGTGATTAGTCTGAAAGATGCCAGTATGATACATAACGCTATTGGCGCATATCCTAGTCAAGAAACTTGGGCAACTTTAGACTTGACAATGAAAGTATTTATCTCTACAATTCTGCCTATGGTTCACAAAAATTGGAGCGAAAATAGATGTGGTATGTAATTACAATCCGAAACGGTCGGGCTATTGGTAGGGTCGGTTCTGCGTACAAACTAGAAAAGCACGCCGAACGGGTCGCCGAGAGACTTAATCGGATTTCAGACGGCGACGCCTATCGCGCGTTTTTCTATCCCAGGAATTTGACAGGGGTCGCGGCCTAATGCCTTATATCACAGATGCCGAACGAAATTGTCAGCGCGACGGGGGGAAACCACTTCGCAACCTGGGCGAGCAAGTCGGCAATGCAATTTCCGGTGACGGAGATTTGCAATATGTTATCGCCGTAGTTATTCAAACTCTTATGGAAAAAAAGGGTTTACGGTATGCTCATTGTAGAAACATAATGGGCGATTTAATTGGCGCAATCGGTGAGTTCAAGCGTTGCGTTGTCGATCCTTATGAAGCTCAAAAAGCCGAAGAAAATGGTCCGGTCTACGATCTTCAAAAAATGCGTCGAAAAGGGTATTGACAAGTAACCAAAAAAGGAGTAACATTCAGCATGGAAATTAACAAACCAAAGATTTACGCCGCCGGTAAAACGTGGATGGCTCTCCCGTTCCGCATTATGCGGAACGATTACGGCTACAATATTATCGGTCGGTGGATTGACGTTCAAGATGTTCTCGTCGATGAGAACGATGCTTTTTCACCCGAAATTCACGCAAACGAAAAATACAAACGCGCGATTTGGGATGATGGTTGCAAGGTCGATTGTCGCGCTTGCGACCTGATGATTTTGTTTACCGAACCTCGCGATGGTAATATGTTGTCAGGCGCGCTTGTCGAGCTTGGACACGTTACCGCATGGGGGAAGCCGGTTTATATTATCGGAACTTCCGAAAGTGTCGAGCCTGTCGATAATTCAGATCGCGCTTGGAAGTCCCAAGCATTGGTAAAGCATTGGCCCGAATTGGATATTTACCAAGGCTTTCACCGAGCAGTCAATCACTACCTCGCCAACTATAGCGCAAATATTCGGCCAATACTTGATAAGGCCGCTTCCCGGTAATACTTCGGCCCGCCTATCTCGGGCGGGTCGAAAAAACCCTTTAAAAACAAGGGGTTAGCACCGGGCCCGGGTTGTATTACTACCTGATAAAAACAACTCTAGGTTACTACAGAGAAGCTGTCTCAAATAAAGTCTTGACAGGGTATAAGGTCTAGTCTATAATCCACGCATGTTTAACAAAAAGGTGAACAAATGAAGCCCACAATTTTCGTCGTAACAGACATTGAAACTACTTGGAAAAAGCTGGCGTTCGATGTGGCATGGCTCGCCATTGATCGAGCCGGAAATGCTTATTGCAAAGGTTCCTATCTGATTACTAATACATTCAAGTTGGACGTTCCATTTTATCGTAGCAAAATGGGTCATTACTTCGAGGATACTTACGAGCACTTGATTGAGCCGGTAACTATGACTAAACTTCGCAATCTATTTAATGCGGATATTCAGGCGTTACTTGATGCAGGTCATAGGGTTGTTTTCTGTGCTTATAACGCCGCTTTCGATAGTCGGTATCTCGGCGAGACTTGTATGAAATTGATAGACAAGCCGTTTCTTGAAAGTCCGTTGCCGATGCTTGATATTTGGCATTATTGGGGTCTAAGTGTTCCGAAGCATTATAACGCCCCGTTGACTGCCTCGGGCAAGTATTTGTCAACCTCGGCGGAAAGCGTTTTCAAATTCGAGTTTGATAATCCCGGTTTTGTAGAGCGACATATTGCTTGGTCAGACGTTTTGATCGAACGTGATATTTTGCTCAAGGTTTTGAAACGAAAGAAGCCGATGCCGATTGTCCATAGGCGCAAAGATTTCCGACCGAATATTTGGAAAGATGTTAATACCAGTCTCGGTATTCTTGGCGATATAGTATTAGGCAAGCCTAATACTTACGCCCAACTATAAAGGAAAGAAAATGCGAAGATTTAAAGTTGGCGATAAGGTAAAGGTTAGCAGTCCTATATTTGGGGCTGCCGACCCTAACCTTGATAAAGTCGGAAAGGTGTTACACCCTCGCGTTGGTTGGGAAATGCTCGGCTGGGAAAATCGGGTTAATGTTGCTTTTGACTATGCACCCGAAGGCGTGACGTTTTTCGACCACGAATTGACGCCGTTTTTAAAGGTAGTGTAATGCTTACAACAAAACAACTTGATAAACTAATTGATGCTCTTAGAGGTAGTTGTGAGTCCTTAGAGAATACTTTAACTAGTTACTATGCTATAGACTACACTGACTTATCAATAGAAGCGCATCAATATATTGATGATTTCATTTTTAACTGTGCTTGGTGTGGTTGGTGGTGTGAAGTTGATGAAATGTCAGAAAAATTATCAGAGCAAGAAACAGAAACCATTTGCGAGAATTGTGAACTTTATAGTTAAAAAAGTGTTTAATAACAACAACTTAGCACCGGGGCGCGGTTGTATAAGTTACTGGGAAAACATCTTTAGGTTGTAAGGTATGCACGTAGTGCATACCTGGTCTGCGTTATTATATATCGACAGGACAGGCACAATAGTCTAATCTACAGACACTAAAGAAACGTCATACAGAAATGAAAGGATTGAAATGACGGATACGCAACTGAAGACGGGAAACTGGACGGATGGTGAAGTCGCCACTCTCATCGCGGGTTACAACCCCGATAAGTCCGACGTTACCGTTGACGCTCTGATTGAGCAGCTTGGTCGGTCCAAGCGGTCAGTCACCGGCAAGCTGGTTTCGGAAGGTGTCTACGTTGCACCCGATAAGCCCGCGCCCAAGGCGCGAGACGAAGGCCCGACCAAGAAGGAAATCATGATTTCCATTGGCAAGGCCGGTTTCGATACCACGGGTCTCGACGGTGCGACCAAGGACGCACTCTCCCGGTTGCTCGTTCTCGCGAGCAAGTAAGCTAACGGCCTGGGACAAGCCGCTAAACTGTCCCTAATTATGGGAGTGTGAGGTACTAAGTAGCTATCAACAGGCGTGAACCGTCTGGGCATTCGAGACGTCGAGTTAGCGGTAATTTGATAATAACCGCATGATTATTGCCAGCTACTGAGTGGGATCGTCACCCACAACTCTCTGCTACCTATTCTGTTCACGTTTTGTTCTATAAAAAAGTGTTTAAAAACAAGAGGTTAGCACCGAGGCCAGGTTGCATAAGTTACTGATAAAAACTATTGTAGGTTGCAATGCATTTTTTTCTTGACTGTTAGTCTTGCTTCGCGTATAATGCTTTTATCGTAAACAGAGGCATAGAAAGGATTTGAAATGCCCGAACTGAAAACCGGCAACTGGTCGGATGCGGAGGTAGCCACCGTTCTTGCAGGCTACGACCCGGATAAGTCCGCAGCGTCCGTTGAGACGCTAATGGGCGAGTTGGGCCGATCCAAGCGATCGGTCACGGGTAAGCTGGTATCGGAAGGCGTTTATAGCGCACCTGATAAGCCCGAGGCAAAGCCTCGGGATGAAGGCCCTACCAAGGCGGAGCTAATGGCTTTGATCAAGGGTACGGGTTTTGACGTAACCGGCTTCGACGGTGCGACCAAGGATGCGCTCGCGCGTATTCTGACCCTCGTCACCAAGACCGACTAATCGTCGAACCTAGGCAAGTTCTGAAACTGCCTATCGAATTTTAGAGGGTGCCGATCCATACCGTCGGGTATGAGACGCTTCGGCTAGTTGGTCCCGCGATTGGGAACCGAACCGATCTTAACCAACGAAACTAAATGGTTATGCAAGCCATAAAACGGGAAGTTTAGTTAGCTTGACCTCACCTTGAAGAGGTGGAAATAACTACCTTATATGCGCCCGACTTAGCTGGCCCCATGAAAATTGGGCGGAGCCTCCCTCGAAAGGAGCATACTGATTCAGCAGCGAGTGAACTGGTAATATCGGGAAAAAAACAGAATAGGTTGCCTAGTAACACTGAAGAGATGACTAGGATTTAACGCCCCGAGGCGCGGAATAGAGGTCAGTTTAGGCTGGCTTTTATTTTGCCTTATTCTGTTCACGTTTTGTTCTAGAAAAAAGTGTTTAATATCAATAGGTTAGCACCGGGTCCAGGTTGCAAAAGTGTCATGGAAAAAACAATTTCAGGTTGTAGCCGAAAGCAAACGAAAAGGCCAGTCTACATATGACAGCCTGACCTTTTCTAAATTCCCTACCTCATGGACTTTTGTTATACCGGCGCCACGACCGCACTACCAACCTCAGGAACATTCAAATTAAGTGGGGTGCAGTCACGCTTCGGCCCCCCTGGCCGGAAAAATTGATTTGGAACATAAGTAACGTCTAGCTGCGTTCTTATTCTATCAAGGACAGTTTTACAAGACCCTAGTGGAATACCGCTATTTGAAAGTTATCTTTCTCAACTCAGCCAGACCGCTAGACGGCCACCGTGTTCTATCGAGGCAAACTTACAATACCCAATCGAGATTTACTCGATCAACAGAGGTTCATTAATTGTCTACAATGAACAATAGTCCTTCCTCATAACCACCAGAAGTTAGCGGAAGCTTACTATCACGACCGCAGCTTAAGGTCGATATCTAGTTACATCCAGATACCAGATGGCAGAACTAAAGCGTCTTACAAGCCTTTGGCTGACTAAGCCAAACTGAATTAAGTGGGGTACAGTCACGCTACGGTTCCCCCTGTCCGAACCGTTTTTTAACAGCCTACGGATAAACTGAACCCATCTAATTACCGCTGGAGGTCGCAGCGTACTCCTATGTTTCTAACGCATCCCGAAGCTGGAACCGACACAACTCTGTTAACGCCCGGGTGCACGACGGCAGCATATTAAAGGAAGGCTGCAAACCCTTGGGTGACTAAGCCAAACTGAATAAGTACGGATGGAGTTACCTGCATTTCGCTCCGCGACGAACTTCCAATTTTTTACGATAACTGGCAACCCGGAAGGTATTACGTTTAGACCTCTCATGCTAAAAGGCTTCTTACCTACAACGCAAAGGTTTCTCGATTATACTCTAAATTAAGAGCTTCCTACCCTTCAGAACGTAAAGGTTTAACGATTATCGGCGCTCCGCCTCTTACCTCCAACGCGGGGTAACTACTTCCCCGATTTGATAAACCCAGTATAGCGGGTTTTTCGGTCCCTGTCAAGGGAAAAATCAGTGGCGATGCTCGGTTAAGCTTATCGGCGTCGCGAAACTACCGGAAAATTAGTTAGAGGCCAATTTACAAAACCACTCTAGCTTAACCATCAAAGAGATTAGGACTGGACTTTGCGTCACCAGCAACGACGGGGAACCATCCCGATTTGATTTATCTAAAATACTAGAAACCCTACTTGAAGTCAAGTGAAAAGAACAACAAAAAAGTGTTTAATATCAAGGACTTAGCACCAGGACCGGGTTGAAAAAATATCACAGAAAAACTACTGTGGGTTGTACTAGGAAGCACAGTAAAGACCGGGTCTCCCATGGGAGATTATCCGGCCTTTATCACATGGGAGCAACCCTCCAAGCGTAGTGCAGACGCTTCCTAATTATCGTAAGGTGAATATAGGTAAACCACTCTGGATTAATTCCTCTGCTGAGCAAGCGGAGCACTACGAGCACGATAGTTTAAGGACTTTATGGTAGCCTCGGTCCCCTTGGTCGAGCTACCAGCTACGGTGCCAAACTAGGATTACTGAATGAGTGCGGATGACGGTCTAAGTCTATGGGGTCCAGCGCTCCCGCAAGTTTTCGAGTATTGAGACTTACTGGTATGCTCTTATCGGCAAAAATTGTCAAAACCATTGCATTAACTGTCGCAACTAACTTTATCCTATAATTCTAACCCATTTTAGGAATAGGGTGCTATACCAATAAGCAGTCATACAGCAGAGACAGCCCGGACTTATGGCTACGGATACCCTCAAGTTTTCGCTACTTGCAAGCGTTGGCCGACCAAGCCAAACTGAATTAAGTGGGTTGCTGGTAAGGCTATCGGACCCAATCCCGGATAATTAAAAACTAACGTGTTATTATCATCCCCGGCGATCATTTTAGGTTAGGCGCTAAACCGTCCATATTTTTTGTGTGGTGACTAGACGAACACCAGTCCTTGCTTAAAAGGTGCAACAGTTTAAACCAAGAGATTTTATAGCTAACCTCTTCAAACTATTGGACTACCAATCCAATTCAAATAAGTGCGAATGGCTAGACTTCCTTGCTACTCTGCTCCGCGACAGTCGTAAGGTTTAACGATACGCCGCTCTTCACGGCTGACTACCTTCAACGGGGGTTTTCGGATTACAAGGCCATAGCCTTTATCTTACCCTCAACCGGAAGTTTGTCGCTTTCACGCTAATATCACGCTCTCTACTTCCAACGCGGAAATCTTCTTTATTTCCGATTTCTAATTAAGGCGGGAAAGGGTTGTACAACCCCTTCCCTAACTTCCTACACGACCTTGGCCGCGCCCTACGCCTTGATCTGCTTGGAACTTTTTTGCAAATCTCACACCTACAACGGTGATCCCTCGGAAGCTGATAACGTATTCTATCAAACTATGCCTTAGTTGTCAAGAAAAATAAGTGCGGATGCTAGTTAAGCTCTAGGCGAACCGCGTCGCGGGTGAAGGTTTCTGTAACTATAGCGTGCCTACAAAGCCGGGAAGTCAATATGACGGCTCTTCCGACCGGCAGACTTTCGCCATCTGCAAGCGCGAAGGTAACTACTTCCTCCGATTTGATGAACCCATTATAGCGGGTTTTTCGGCCCCTGTCAAGGGAAATAAGTGCGGCTGGTAATTAACCTACTGACCCTGCGACCGCGCGCAACAACTCATTTTACATAACTTTAGCGTAAGAGCAACGCCGGGAAGCATATGTCAGCCCTTCCAGCCGCCAAGATATTCGATCCTTGGAACGCGAGGCTAATGACTTCCCCGATTTGATAAACCCATTATAGCGGGTTTTTTATAGTGTGTCAAGAACTAAAAGTGTAGGGCATCCATTTCGCGCCGCTATCTTTCCTCGTCTCGATTTACCTAATATACTAGAAACCGATACTGAAGTCAAATGAAAAGAACTAATGCGAACCGAAAAAAGCCTTTAATAACAAAGGGTTAGCACCAGGGCACGTTCACGGTTTGTCCTTATCCAAACAAATCCACCTCTTCGTCGTACTCCATTTCTAAATCAAGGTCTGTCGCGCCTATACGATCAATCTCGTTGGCAGAGTAATCTTGATTAGCATTATCCTGCCATTCCTGATGAGCACGTTCATTCGCCGCTTTTTGATCTTTTTCATGGCAAATTAACATTTCCTCACCATAACCACAATCCCAACGAATTAGATAAATTGGCATTACTTAATCCATCTTACCTTAGTAATTGCCGCTGGGGTAATAAAAGGACCACCCGCTAACATTACGCCTTGTTGGGCAATCTCTTTACATTCAGACATTTCCTCCGCTGGATGAACAACTCTAGAAACTTTGGATATTCGAATAGCTGCTCCGATCTCGGGAAAATCATCCCAATGACTGATTTCGTATTGTTCTGTGACTAACATTAACCGCTTTCCTCCATAGTGTGAGATTTCCTAACGTTTACCTTAGTTTCCTTACGAAACTTCACCAGTTCGCCCATACGAGGAACGATTTGGAATTCGTAAATTCGGCCTACCCGACCATCACTATCAGGCAAGTCGGCATCTACAAAAAATTCATTATTCTTGAAGACAACGGTTATCACTTCCGCTTCACTGTCTTTAATGCCAATCTTGAGAGTTTCGCCGGGTGCGAGTTCAATTATCATTAGGATCTACCTGAATTAATATATTCGGCATAAATCCTAGCTACTCTAAGAATTTCATCAGGCAGATGAACACGCCCCTTATAAGCTGACGCATGCTGAATAGCGGACCTAAGAGCTTCCGCCCTAGCGTCTTCGTTCGTATCCATTCGCAGAATATATGTGTTTTCCATAGTCCCTATATAAGCTATCTAACTGCTTTTGTCAAGCACTAAATTAGTCAATGAAAACAAGGACTTGGCACCAGGACCAGGTTGAATAAGTTACTGGAAAAACTATTGTAGGTTGTAACTAAAGACACACGAAAGGGCCAGTCTGTGTACTGCAAACTGACCCTTTCTTACCGCTGATCCATGTTTAAGGCAATCGCGATGCCTCAGTGAGTGAGGTCAGCTAGGTGTTAGTTAAACCCAGGTATACCCGAGCACTAGGGCAATGCCATGCACCCAACCGACCGGAGCAATAACCATTCCGACAACTAACAGCGCAAGAACGTCAATACGATCTGCGGTGACGTTTTGGATACACCAAACGATATGATAAATCCAAGGGCCAAAGCTAACCGTTAAGAGAGCAATTACAGCAGCAACACCCGCAATTCCTCCGCCAACCCATTTAAACAGTTTTGACATTTTCTTACCCCCTTTCTATGTGAGTGTCGGGAGAAGGAAGGTCATTCAAAATCCCAGCCTCAATAGCTTTAAGCGCATCGGGGCTCAGACTGACAACCGCATTGCCGACACCATAAAGACCAATGTTATTGCTTCGAGTTCTTCCCACTAAGGGGGTACGATCGCGCATAGCGATGTTTCGCATTAGCGCGTTTTCTAGCCGGGTAATGGCCCCTTGTGAACCAAAACCCCAGCTATTTGGATCTGTATCTTTTGTTCTGTTAATCATGGTGATACTTTACTCTAGAATTACTACCATGTCAAGCACTAAATTAGTCAATGAAAACAAGGACTTAGCACCAGGGCCAGGTTGTATTTCTATCACAGAAAAACTACTGTGAGTTGTATTCGGAACCAAACGAAAAGCCTAGTCTGCGCTGGACTAGACTTTCCTATTCTCTCTTACACGCCAGCTATAATGCTATAGACACCTAGCTCGGTCCACTACCACCCATCACCTCAGAGAGAAATTAAAACGGGGTAGGAGCTCTCGGCGCGCGCCTTCACTCTCAAACCCCTTAGCTCTTTGACAACACGAACCCTTGGACTACCGACGTCGTGTCACCTTTATAGACCCACCATATTACCCCAAAGAGCCTTATTCGGTAATTAGTTGTTCCCTACCTAGTGCAGCGACTAGTCTTTAACCACACTCACCAGCACACCTCCACGAAATCCACAGCTTCCATAATGAAAACTTCTCCTCGGGAACATTTAGATATTAAGCAATCTGTCGGACTTTGTCAAGACATATTCCGGTTTTTCTACCACAGTATAACCACAACCACGCAGACAACACCATTTACCATTATCTGCCCCATAATGCTCTTTCAGCATCCACCACCCCTGATCGTGAGGACAACAGATATAACAAACGGTTGAATGATTGTGGTCGTAAGCATACTGTCCCGTACCATTGCACTTCGCGCAATCGGGATCGGGACCGGACAATTTCATTCCTGATGTCATGGCGCTATCCTAACCTTGTTTTTCAATTTTGTCAAGAAGTAATCCAAACTCTATCATTACATCGGCAATAACTTCGGTTCCTGACTTATCATAGATAAAAGCTACTATGGTTGCGGCATCATCTCGTAAGTCATTTCCGCCTTCCATCCATCTATGATACCGATAAGAAGCCATTCGCTTTATAACTTTCTCATAAGTTTTCATGTCTCTTTATACTCTATTGACTATCCCATGTCAAGTAAATAAAAGTCAATGATTACAATGACTTAGCGCCGGGACACGTTCACGTTTTGTTCTCATAAAGAGTTCGAGGAAAAGGGCGCTAACCCCTTCCCTCTTGCAAGTCCACCACGTCTGTCCTCCGCTAGACTCTCGGCATTGCTACGCCGCCTGTGTTTTTAGTTTGTTGGTAACAGGATAAAGTACCGCAAGATGGCATCCATCTCTCCATCTGAAGCAGCAGCACAACTACGATCCCATAACAGGAAAGGTCGGACAACTCTATGGCTGTGCTGTTAATTAGTATTCTACCCGATCAAACTACGTTTGTCAAGAAGAAAGAATAGCCTGTTTTTCGATATCCAAAGCCAAATCGTAAATTGTCGTGGCTTCGGGTGCCCATTCTTCTGTTTCGGCTTGGTTTCTTAATATCAATACAATATCAAGAACATCTTGACGTTCAAGTGTAAGAGTGATTTTCATGTTTTTACTCTACCCCATCAAACTACGTTTGTCAAGCAAAAAGGAGCAATCTGTATCCAGACGGCTCCTTTTCTATTTTCCCTATCCAAGGCTCATGACATCCTCGACCCTTCGTTGGTACGTTTATAAAACGCCAAACTACTTGTCCACCCCTTCCTCAGGAACGTAAAGATATAATAACCGATCAAACTTCGTTTGTCAAATCTTTTTTAATAGCGTTTGCTAATCTTCTAGTATCACGTCGCAAATCATCCTTAACATTGGTATTTTGCCAATGAACGCTATCCATGCCACAATGACGTATCATTATCTGCACAATTTTATCTGCTAAGTCATTAGCTGCTATATCGGAATGTGTCATAGTCTAATCAACTCTGATTGTCAAGCAAAAAGAACACCTACGAGCCGTCTTTTTCATTCCACGCATTTTTCTTTTTAAGGCGCGACGACGTTTAGAACCCATCCATTTACTTTTACGTGTAGGATAAGGCCCATCAATTGGATCTTCAAATTGTCGTTTTACATATGCCTTCATTTTTTTATTATAGCTTACTCAACTCTGATTGTCAAGGAAATAAAAGTCAATGAAAACAAGGACTTAGCACCGAGGCCGGGTTGCATAAATACCCCAGAAAAACAACTTCAGATTGTAACCAGACCTCAATCGAGGCTCATGTCTATCCCACAGCACGGGAACAAAAGAGAACAAAAGGAGAACAAACCGGGAACAAAGCATGAACCAATCATGAACATAAGCCCACCAAACTGCCCAGCTTATTACCCCGGCGCCAGTACGTGTTCGAAGTAAGTACAAAGTAGAAGTAACCCGCAATTCAGACCACACGTAGTGTGTACCTTAGTCTCGCGCAGCGCCAGTATACACTCGAATGGTATCCAGGTCAAGGTTTTTTTTAATTTTTTTGGAATTTAAAATGAAAACTAAGTCATTTTTTATGCCGGGGGTTAATGTGTCAAAGTTGGCATATTAAGCCCCAAAAAGCTATCCAAGACACCAAATCTGACATATTAAATTTTTAGAGGTCCAAAATATACGCTCGACCGTATAAAAGATAAATATACGCTGTAGAGTATAAAAGGGGTGCAAAAAGTAGTTTAGCGCCAGTGGAAATTCGACCATAGGTTGTAAAAGACGTTACCCACGTTATTTAACTTCGTTAAAAAGGGTTGAAGTCTATTTTCTTTAATTTTTCCCTTGCTAGGAAGTACAAATTCGGATATAATATAAAAAGAGTCGAAAAAAGATTGTTACTTTTATGTAATAATTGAAAATGACTCTTAAGGAGCCAATTGACTGGCTAGAGAGATAAGGATCCGAAGCATTTAGTTGTCAACGATAGTGGTAGGTTAGTCCTGCTATTAGCTAACAGTGAATTGCTTTATTTCTCGACATAACTCTATTAGTACGAGTTAGTAGTTCTCTGTTTGTAGAACAGAGTGGTGAGGTGTGTAACTCAGAGTTACACAGGCAGTTTTACCTGTAGTCAAATAAACAGGTTGGCGGTGAGTATCCACTCCGGTGGCTCTCCAGTTTTGCCTGTTTCAAATAAACAGGATGGGGTGAGCATAGCTCGCCATTGGCCTTCTTAAATTACTAATAAGATAGCCCGTCTTTAGAACGGTGAGAACAGACAGTTGCAAAGATACTGGTGACAAGACCGGAAACCTTGAATATAGGACGATAAAAACAAACAGGGTTGGTGCTACGGTTTAAGCGATCGAAAAAAGTGGATTAGTAACTACAGAACCAATAGGCGGCGTAGGAGAGTCATGACTCTGATCCCGCCTATTTTTATGTCCAAATTTTAGGCAACGCAGTTGCAAGCTGGCCCTGGCGAACGAAGTTCGCTCTAAATTTGCGTTTTTTCGTGTGTTCTCCCGCCCTCCACTCCCTTTATTATATATGAAAAATAGGTTCGTGTCAAGTAGAAAGTAGATTTTTCAGCTACTTGAATACAATTTAAATTATGTATTCGCTCTACTCATTACACAAAAACGCCGGTAACGTTGGTTCGTTACCGGCGTTTTTCAATTTCATTGAATCTTATCTACTAAATAAACTATCTTTAGTGATACGTTCTTTAAGCTTCTTATCGCCTTCTTTAAAAGCTTTATTTATAAAGTAGATACATACTGCGATAGACGCTAATACGTATATCCAACCAAATGCATAAGTAATAACTTCTAAGTTACTATAAAACCATTCCATTATTTATCTCTCCTTCCTTTATCTATTCCTAATTTATATGCTTGATAACACAACCAAATAATTCCGATAGTAGTAAAAATACCCATTATAAAAGGGTTTATCCATTCCATTACTTTTTCTTTCTTTCTTTTTCTTCTTGTTCTACTAACTTTCGATAACTAGCATAGGTAAAGATAAATCCTCCCAATGCTAATGTTAGTATTAAAAATCCGTATACAAAACTCATTAATTTCTATCCTCTTCTTTTCTCCTATTCTTTTCTCCTATTCTTTTACCATTAGTATAAGTTAGAACTAATAATGAAATGAAACCTGCTCCAACTAAAAAACCGAAAAAGAATATATACGCTTCCGTCATGACGTTATCGCACTTCGTGCGACAGGGTTATCATGGTGCTATGCTGAGTGTCATTGCTAATAATGATAGGACCAACTAACATCAGTGCACTAGTTACTATTAAGAATATAAATACTGTTACTGCCATTATTTACATTTACATCCGCATTCGCACTTCGTGCGTTCGGTATTACAGGCCTCATATTTACATCCGAATATATACCCAACACACGAGCATACACCAATAAGTATTAAAACTCCTAATATTTCCATTATACTGGCTCCGGTCGCTTTATATTAGGAATACCTTTTCGTGATTTCCTATCGCACTTCGTGCGTTCGGTAATATGGGTCCTATATTTACCAGCTAATATCCAACCTATAATAAACCCTGCTAAAATTGTTAATATTTCCATTTATTTCTCTCAAACTCCTTAGAAACTAAAATATTTTAATTAATTTGCCATAAAACACTTCAAAATGAAAGTATTTTCTTGACAATCAGGCCACCTGGGCCCTGTTTTTGAACTACGTTCAACAGACTTGGCATTAACTTTCTGTTAAAACTGTACTGCGTTATTTCACTTCGTGAAAAGGATCATTCTAAAATCCTCCTATTGAAGCTAAAATTTCTACTATTACACTTATAATTTATCCATCTTATTCGACTAAAATACTTATTCCATACCGTATTATTATTCACCCTAAAATCTAGTATATATCTCAGCTAAAAATAGACAGACGCTTCGCGATCCGAATTTTCTTACATCGTCTTTTAATCTGTCGTAATCGCTAACAAACTTCGTTTGTACTTTTTAAACTACGTTTAAATCCGTTTACCTAAGTATTCATTCCTATGCAGCTACGCTGCAAGTCAAGGAACTTCGTTCCGTTGGGTGAATACTTTTTTAAAAAATGCTGCTAGAATTCCTCGTCGCTAGGGCTCCTCGTCATCCAGCATTTTTCATCTGCTCTTTAAATCAATTGTAAGTATAATATACCATATTTTCATAGTATTTAGCCAATTATTTTTTATTAGTTTTTTGTATGTTCCTTTTATAGGATTTTATATATCGGCTGCTTTTTTCTCTTATTAGGACCTTGTTGATTTATGCTTAGTAATTCTTAGATTGTTAATTTTTACTGTTTT
>SDBT01004769.1_pt1 | contig 22921 bp, 63 predicted proteins | sample 2277101 | NCBI WGS metagenome assembly SDBT01 (sample SAMN10404973, study PRJNA504765) | marine sediment metagenome | isolation source: marine sediment core GS10_PC15, 103 cmbsf | place: Arctic Ocean: Southern Knipovich Ridge | collected 2010 | reverse complement strand
CTCCACCTCTTTAATTGTTTCACCAGTTTTCCTAAAATGTTCTAGATCATATCCTATTGGTACTGGACCTTGATATTCCATATTTGTGTCACCCCCATAATTTTCAATCTCCTCAAAATTATCATCATTCAAAATTTTAACACGTTCATCAGTCCCATCGTAAAAAAAGATAACAAAACCAAAAGCAAACATCAACATAACTATTCCCATAATAACTAAAGTTTTAGCACATATCATATATATATTAGAATACTACAGTTTAAATACTTAACTTTTTTGTTTCAGATAGATATTTAAGGTTAAGTTAACTTAAATTATCTAACCACCAAAATCTTTATATACTACCCTACTCTATATCAATTATGAAAATAAAAAAGAAGGTGTGTCCTGATTGTGGAAAGGTTATTGAATCTCTTTATGATAATCAATTAGATTATAATTTCGAAGCGCATCGGTTATCATGTGAGAAAGATAATGAGACATCGAACTGATATAGAAATATTAATGGTTGATGCCTTAAAAGGTAATAATATAGAAGCGACACAGTCCGTAAACTCTCTAGGTGTCCGAGAACCTAAGACTGTCCGAAATCTGTCCGAAATGAAAACCGAGCAATTACAGTAAAATTATATACAAGACATTTAAGCAACATCTCTACATCTCTCAAAGTATCTTTCTTTGAACGAAGATAACTTCCGAACTTCTTTTTAATTACTGAGAATAGAAGGATTTATATACTACCCTAGTCTATATTAATTATGGAAAATAAATGGAAAGCAACTGCTATAATTTTTATATGTCTATTCGTAGGACTCTTGGCATTGAATGTTTATGGATATGTTCTGATAGTTGATGAGGAAGACGCTACATATGATTGTTACTATAATATATGTTCTGATTTCCCAGATGCAGATTATTATGAAGGCTTATGTACTTGCTATTCTTTAAACGAATATAATGAATATGAAGTTGCATTGACTATATATAAATAATGATATTTTATATTTAACCTTTGATTAGGAAGAATAAGGTTCGATTTGGTGGTGTGTAGTACGGTTGGTTGTGGTTAGTTATGGTTCGGTGTTGTAGGGTAAGGACTCATACTCACTTCATGTGAAAACCCTTAACAATAAGGTAAGGTTTGGTTAGGTGACGTCAGGTAATGTCAGGTGGAGTATGGTAAGGTATGGTGCGGTAATCAATAGTAAAGTATTTAAGTTAACTTAAAATAACATTAATATGGCAGAGGATGATAATAAAAGTTTCTATTCACAAAAGCATAAGATAAATGTAACGCTTTCTTCTCAAGAAAGAATAAATAATATACTAGATAGGATAACTGCATTATATACTGCCCATCCTATTGACTCTGCAGAAAAGCAAAAAATCTTTTTAGATCTTATGAAACAATATATAGTGAGTGCAATCCCTTATCTAAGTAATGGAGATGGTAAATTATATATGAATCAATTATTAAGTTTTAAGATAAAAAGACAAAGTAATGTTATGCATGGCAATCAAAAATTTAATTATGTATTTGATCCTGTGTTGGAGGGAAACTTAAATACAATGTTATTAAAACTTCAACAGAAACTAAGACCTATACTTACTAGAATTGAGCAAGACGACGACAGTGGAGATCCTTATAATTAATGGCATATTATAGATTTGATAAAGACAAGCAAATATGGAATAAAATAGATCCTAAAGATAAAGTAGATTCTGATATAAAATTAGAAGAAAAATTAATTCCAGTTTTAGAAGCCGCAAAAAAAGATTGTATCTTCAAAGATTTAGATTTTGTTATGATAATATTTGGCGGAGTAGGTACTGGTAAAAGCACTCTTGGAAGATTGTGTTGTAGATATTTTTCTAACGAAAGATTCAATCCAAGAGAACATATGGTTAGGGACGCTGCAGATATTAAAAGAGTTATGAATAATGCAAAGAAAAATGATGCAATAGTATTTGATGAAGCTTCGGGAATATTTGCTAGTACAGATGTTATGACTAAAAAAACTAAATATGCTCAATTAGTATTAGATGTTTGCAGACAAAAGAATTTACTTATAATTATAATAGCCCCACAAATGAACAGACTATCTGCCTCAATTGCAATAGATAGAACAAAGATAGCATTAAGAACATTCTTACATAGAAAAACTCGAAGGAAAGGGAAATTTGCTTTTTATGGAACTAGACTTAAATCTGAACTATATGAATTATCTAAAAAGAAACATGGTAAGATAGATATGGTCAGACCTAAGTGGCATGGAGAATTTGGGAAAGATATAACTGGCGAGGAAGAGTATAGAAGAGTAAAAGATGAAACTCTTAATATGGTACTAGATAGTTTTGGAACAAAGAAAGAGAAAGAAGAAGAGAAGAGAAAAACACCAGCACAGATAGAATCAGATTTTATAAAATCTTTAATAGTATACCATAAAAATAAAACTTCCACTGAGATTGCAAAGATTATAAATATACATCCAGCATCTGTAAGAAGGATAAGAAAAAAGATAAAAGATGATCTAAAAAATGAAAAATTTTTGAAAAATGGTAACCCGTAACTCTAGAAATTTGTTCCATTATATTATATTAAGGGTGCACAAAGGTGACCTTAGTGAACAGTAGTTAAGTTAACTAAAACAATAAACTTATATAATAAAGATAACTATTAATGACATAACATGGAAGAACAATTTAACCCAGAACAATATATGAGTAATCTAGAGATGGAAAACGAAACTCTCAAGCAAGAGAACTTAAAAGTTACTGGGGCAATGACTGCACAGGGATTCTTACCAGAAGAGGATCAGAACTTGATACTGTATCAATTAGAAACAGATAAGATACTAGAAAGAATAGAACACTTCTTAAGGGGTGATACAATTAAGTTTGGCGAAGAGGGAACATTCTTTGATGCACCAACTAAGAATGTATTAGCTAAGATGATAAAGGATCGTAGAACTGGTATCTTATATTACATCCAGGAACTAAAAGATGATATGTCTAGTTCCGAAGTAAAAAGAAACATCCTAGTTAAAATCATAAACAAAGACGGCGAACAAGTTAATGTAATGGAAAGAGATAGTAAATTGATTATGGGTAAGTTAAAGAATATTAAACTAATTAATCTTGGTTTTAAATATGTTGAAGTAGTAGACGACGAGAAAAAGCCATTAAATGAATATGGGGTTGCAGAGTTTATGAGAATAATTTCTATGTATGTAACAAAAGAAACATTCTTATCTTATTATACGGAAGAGAGAATCCAAGAGATAATGGGAGATTTAGGAGATGCTATGAATAACTTCCTATATTGCAACTATGAGAAGATGGGTATGGACTCTAAATTCAAGGAGAGCAAATATACTATAATGATATTAAACATTTTACATACAATCGAATCTTGTTATAGGAGGGCTATTGGTGGAGCAGAACAATATAACTTAAGAAGTAGATCAATAGTATCAGAGCATCAGGGCTCAGGTTCTAATATTGGTGCTAGAAATATGGCAAGGGCTGGAATCTCTTCTAAGAAGTGGAGTCCAATAAAACCTAGTACATGGTAAAACTTAAATTTGATGTTAGTCCTGGTGTAATTGTCTTTACTTTGGGCTTTATGGGACTTGTAATTTGCCTAGTTGATGAAGCTGGACAGATTGGAAGTAAAGTACCATTAGCATTATTCTTTTTGTTTGTTATAACTCTTGGTGTCATCATAGAGTTAAAACAAAAAGAAAAGAACAACGATGTTTTTGGTGAGATGGAAACCGGTGGGTTTGCTTAATAAATAATTTTAGATATGTAAAATGCAGCTATGATAAGTATATATAATATTAGAGCTGATACAACTCTAACAAATATAGAACATTTCATAAAACTCCAAAAACCTACTTCTTCATATTTATTGTTAACTAGTAATTTCATTCTTAACCTCCGTTTCTTCATTATTAAAACAATCAATTTCATAATAGTCATCATTATAGTTCATTTTCTTGCCTCAGCCTTTTGCTTTAGTTTCTTTTCGATTAATTCTGCAAGGCCCCTAATAATCCAACCGGCTAATATACCTATCATCAAAACTATTGACCAGCTCATTTTAGTTTCTCCATTATCAGTTTGTTCATGTTTATCTTTTGTGTTAATATATTAACTTTATTTATTTTCCCAATCTATAAAAGACTTTGAAAGATTTATCTTTAATTGGTATTTTACTTGACATCTCCCATAATCTTTTGAATTTTTACTCTGTCTAGATCTGTGAAAATTAAAGATGATCCATAATGAGCGATGTAAGTGTTTATGTCATGTCCCATACGATAGCATAACTCGGCCATTTCTTTGTGGAAAGTCCTCATCCACATACCATAGGTTTTCCTTATATTATGAGGTGAGAAATTATACCAGTCGTCAATTTCTGCTTTTCTTAATTTAGATTTCAACATATTGGAATAAGATACTACCTTAGACATATAATATTTCTTTCTCTGCGGATTGTCAAGCTTACTATAATTTTCTGGTAATTTATCATTGTCCAAGAAAATATAGTCATTAGGGTCGATATTAGCCCTCCTAACAAATGATTTGTATTCTTTAATAAAATTACTAGCTAGGAAGAAGGATCTTGTTTTTCCAGTGGCATAAAAATTTCTTTTTGCTTTTCTTTGTTTAACTAAAACAAATACAACGGTGCCACGCTCAACATCAATATCTTTATGCCTTAAGTTGAGAACTTCCATTATTCTTCCACCAGTATGTAAGCAAGTTATAAAAAAGAATCTATGCTTTTTATTCTTAAATTGTTTGATAAAATTAGTCCACTCTCCAGGAAAGAAGTATCTTCTCCTGTCCGTTCTAACAGTATACTTCGATCCATTCTTCTTCTTTCCAATAAGCAAACCTTCTTCCTCACATTCCTCGAGGTTTAATATCTTCTTTCCACATTTACAAACTAAATAATTCTTAACGACTTTATAGTCATGTCTGTGCGATTTCCTATTTAAAGATAAATCTTCCTTATTCTCTTTATTAGTGTTATTTTCCATATTGTTTTTCGTTTATATTAAAAGATAAACACTTTATTTAAATCTTTTCTTTTGTATTTTATTTATCATTTAAAAGCCTCCACATATAAAGATAATTCAGGAGCTGTATTATCAAAAAAGAAAGTATTTCTCAAAACTGGAGAAAAACTTTGCCCATATCCTGATAGATATATTTTTGTAAAACCTGCTTTTTCTAACATCTTTTTCAGTTTATTAAAATTATACCAGTTTATATGATTCCCAAGATATTTCTTTTGAATATTAATTGGGCAATGAGAAATAATAAAGTCTAATGCTTCTTCATATTCCATATTAGAAAAAATCTCTTTCAACTCTTTGTCTGTAAGTCTTTTTTTAGCACCATCCTCATGTAAAGGTGAAAGACTAGTAGCAATTCTCCATAAGAAGAATTCTCCTATAATTGGTTTATTTTGAGATTTTAATAATTTTATCCTTTGTATTGCTTTTTTTGTATGATAGTTAGTTTGTAAATTGTAAAAATAAATATCATTTTCTTTAAATGCTCGATAAGCTAAATCAACATTTGGTGTGGTGACTCTAAAACAACCCTCTTTCTTTAATATTCTATATGCTTCATTAAACATATTTTGGGCAGCCTTATTTGTAATATGTTCTATTGTATGACTTGTATAAACAATAAGTGCCGAATCACTTTTTATTGGCATTGGCCGAATCTTCATTAGATCAAAGTTAATATCTATATTATCTTTATCTGATTTATATGAATCGGAATCATAATTTACATTAATCCATGCAGGGTGTTTAAAAGAACCTGCACCGATATTAAAAAACATTTTATTTTTAACTACATCTTCCCCAAACAATTTATAATAAATGTTAAGGTCATTTGTATTTTTTTTCATAAGAGTAAATCCAAATTTATTAAGAATAAATAAGATGCTTCTTTTTATTCTTTCTTTTATTATACTCATTTTATAATTTGGGGAGAACCCTCCTTAAACCTTTTATAAAAATCATCTCTTAATTGTTTTAATCTTTCAAATGGAATTCCCTTTACCATCGAACCTTCAAAATAATTTGGTTCTAACCCCTCAATCAATAAATCTTTTTCAATACACATATCCATTAATGGTGTCTTGGGATAGGGTCTAAAGAAATAAACTGCTGCAATATCTGGATTAGTTTTTAATGTTAAATTAAAAGTATCTTGTATTAGTTCTTCTGTTTCTGTGGGAAATCCAATCATGGTATAAGCACCACTTCTTATTCCAGCTTTTCTTAATAGTCCAAACCCTCTAGTTATGCTTTTATCTGTACAAGTTCTCTTTAAAACATCTTTTCTAAACTTTTCATTTCCGTGTTCTATCCCCATTGAAACTTGTTTACAGGGTATTGTTTTAAGGATCTCTATTGTTTTCTCGGTAATTGTTTCGGGCCTAGTAGCCATAATAAATGGAAGATTAATTCTTTCTTTGTATAGTCTTGCAAATTCCTCTAAACTTTCGGAAGGTTGCCAAAGGAAATTTTCATCTCCAAATCTTAAAAATTCTAAATTATGTTTTTCCTTTAGGAATTCTAGTTCATCTATTATTCTCTTAGGTTCTTTCTTTCTTAAAAAGTTGGAAGAATCTTCGGAAAGTTCATGGAGATATGAATTTATACAATAGGAACAGGCAAAATGACATCCTCTCGTCATTTCTATTTGTCCTGTAATATATTCTTTTCCCATAAAGGGTTTAGATAATAATTCCGGTTCACAAAAATCGTAATCCATAAACGGCAGCTTATTCATGTCTATTAATTTTCTCGTTGGATTTTTATGAACTCTTCCATTTTTCTTAATCCAAAGGTTCTTTATATTTTCTATAGGTTTTTTATTTTCTAGAGCATCCATTAATTCACTTAATGCTTCTTCACCCTCTCCAACACAAATAGCTTCAAGACTTTTAATCTTTATAGCTTCTTCTGGCATTGTTGTAGAATATGCCCCACCTAAAACTTTGTAAGGATGATCAGAGGTTCTATTTGCCAATTCTTTTATCATAGGCACTTCATTTTCTGTTGCGGAAAATCCTATTAAATCAGGATCAAAGTTTTCTAACCTTTCTTGGTACGCTTCATAAACATCTTTTCTGGATGAATGATCATGTACAGATTTAAATAAAGGAGACACGTCTGTTATTCTATCATTATGTTTATAATAAAAAGTATCAAATACATCCACTTCGTGTCCTTGTTTCTTTAAGACAGAAGATAAAACACTAATCCCCATTGGCACATATCCGTCTGCAAGGACATTGTGATGGACTAATAAAGCTTTCATCTTTTATTAATTCCTGCCATTATAAAACATCCGAATACTATACCAATTGCCATTGATAATACGTTATGCCACCATTCATAACATCCTTCTATCATTTTTACTTCCTTGTTTATAAGCGTGAACTTCTGAATCTCTTCCGTCTACGTCGTGTAAATCAATATCACTAACTTTCTGTTCACAAAGTGGGCATTCACTCATCCATCCAGTATCTATTTCTTCCCCGCACTGAGAACAATTAATTATATTACTCATTGTTCACTCTCCACACATTCAGCGTCACATTTACATTCTTTAGCAAATCTCATTCCAATTTGTAGTAGTAAATAAGCAATAAGCATTCCATCAACAAACCAAAATACATTTTCTATCGTTCCGCCAAGATTTATCTTAATGACAGAGATAGTCCCACCTATAAAAAGAAATATTCCCAAGAGTAGAAATGGTATTGATGGTATGTATAATCTTATCGCTTTCATTCTTTATCTCCTACGTCTGGGGTGCATTTGGCGTATACTCTATGAACACAAATGTCTCTTCCGTTTATTTTTAAATTATGTTCTTTAGCCATATGATTAACTACGACAATTAATGTGTTATGCTTAAATTTGCAATTATTGAAACAGCATCTAAATCCACTTTTCATTTTTTTGTCTCCTGAGATGAACTTTGAGTATATTCTCCAAAAACCCAGTTTTTCATCTTCATTATATTTAATACCCTAAGAAGTGTTAACTCATTGAATAACGGTTCTCTTCCCCTTCTCTTGTCTCTAATAAATTCACCTTTACATTTTTCTAAAATAATCTTTAATTCAACCACCTCACCATCAGATAACATTAATTTCCATTCACTCATGCTGAAACCTCCTGGACTGCGTCGCATGATGGTTCATGTGTATTTCCTATGACTTCTGAACCAAGCCACCATGCATCTAGCTCTTCCACTAAAATATCTTCCTCTGTTTTATCTTTCTTTCTTTTGATCGCTTTAGACATCTCTTTAGAAGAACAACATATACTGAAACTTCCCATAAGAAAATATACTGTCCAGATTATTCCGTTTTTATCTTTTATAATATCCTCTTCGTAAATGCCTTTACCATTTTTATCCTTTAATCCCGTAAACTCCATAATCCTCATCTCTGGTAGCTTTGCTCTTTCTGCTAGTTCTTTCCATCCTGGGAAATGCATCGATTTAGTTACGTCATTCCAAACCCTAAACTTTATCTCCCTCATTGTGCCGAGTCCTCCGAAAAGACGTCGAATTTATTTAGTATAACTCTAGAAATAACATCTTTGCTTTTATCACTCAATGAATTAAAAATATCTAGAATTTGAGTACAATGAAATTTATCGTTCCTATTTAGTTTTGAATAATCAAGATAGTGTTTTTCGAGTTCTATAATCTTTTCTTTGTAACCTTCCTGAATTGATAATATCATTAACTGTGCAACTCTTTCATCTTCATTATCAGAATCAACATCTAGTGGGACTGCCTTCAATATCCTTTTCATAACTAAATTAATTTGTTCATCAGTAATTTCTCTTTTCATTATTCGTCCCCTCCCAACTCTAAGTCTAAAAATCTAATCATATCGTCTCTAGTTATCTCTGCATCTGTGTCTTTGAAATCTGGAGAGTCTAATTGTATAATCCATCCAACAATCTGTTCTCTTAATTCTCTATTATCTTTTGAAAGTTTTATTGCTAATTGTCCCCAATATTCTAAAGCATTATATTTTATCATTGTACTGAATCTCCCAATAGAACGAACTGTTTAATATAAGTGTCAGCACAATGCTCAACAAGTGGGTAGGTGAATTCCCAGAGTCTTTCAGACGAGTACCGCCTTGCATTTATTCCCATGACACACCAATCTTTTGGTAGCTGACTATAATTCATTCTTTATCCTCGTTATCTTTTGATAAGGCGGTTATCGATTGTTTAATTAATAGTTCTACAATTTCAATTCCAATAATCATCTTTAATTTTCCAATATCCCAAGCCCTAAATTTTATTTCTCTCATTCTTCCACCTCGCCATCTTTTGAGATTACGAAGTCTATATTAAATTCGCATAATAAATCGTTAATTCTTAAAACAGTTCTCTTATTACTTTCTTTACCTTCAAAATATTGATTATTAGACATAATAATTTTTATTTGCTCAATAATACTCACATTTTCTAAATCTTCATTTTCATTATTCATCTTCAATTACCTCTTTTGATTTTGTGTCTTGCTTCTGCTCTTCTATATTCGATAATACTGTAAATGGAATAAATCTATTCACGATGTAATCTCTCATCAATCCCCACTGTAGTTCCGAAACTTTAAACCTAACTGTTATCTCTCTCATTGTCTTTCCTCCGATTCGTTTAGTGATACGTAAGCGTCTTTCAATTCTATTAGTCTTAGATTATTTGCAAAGATAAATAGAACTGCCACTATTATCCATTCCAATTCTATTGATGTTGGTATTCTATCTCCAAATATAAATCCTATAATCATCAGTAAGAATCCTGTAGCCTCAATAATATTATATAATTTCATTTTCCACCCTCCGTTTCGGGAGCTTCTACGTTTGCGAATTTTTTATTTCCAAATTCTGCAATCCTATTAACTAATTTTACTGTTGTCTCTTCAAACGATTGTGTTTGAACAAACATTACTAAATCCATCAACAATGCTTTTTCTTCAACTATTTTCATTTTTTTTTCTTCCATCAGAAAGGATTTATTTCATTCTCATTATTGATAAATAATGATAAAGATTGTTCCTCCGTTTTTTCAAGTGACTTATTTTTACAATTTCTACATGATGTTTCTAGTAGCTCTTCTTGTGCTTTCTTCCCTTTTAAAATTTTATAATTTTGTTGCTGTCCACAATTCTTACACAATGTATAAATTTCATAATATAACTTATTATCCTTATCATCGTCAGAATCGTCAGATTTAAGATTAAATAATTCTTTCCAAAATCCCATTATTCTTCTACCTCGCTAAATACGCAACGCTTACCATGAATTTCATTGTGATGTTTCTCACATAAGAATATAAATTTATCAGCTTGAAGTGGTTTTGTTGTGTGATGTCTATGTTTTGCAGGGTTATTACAAAACTGACAAGTTTTTCCTTTTAGAGGATACCTACTTCTAGTTAGTGACCTTATCTTCTGATTTTCTCCCTCTTGACCAGTTTTATATCTTGCATATCCTGTTTTTTGTTCATATTCTTTTAATTTGGCAATAATCTCTTCTCGATTATTTTCATAATATTCTTTGTGCCACCTTAGGATTCTTTTTCTATTCCTTTCAAGATAAGCCTTAATCTTTTCAGGATTTCTTTTTCTCCATTCTTTAGCCCTTATTTTGTCTTTTTCTCTTTTTTCTTCAGTAGTTTGTTTAACCATTTTGTTTTACCTCTTCACTTAAAGCGTTGTGAGTTCGTTCTTTAATAGTTGGTTCTCTACTTGCTTCTTTTACTTCTTCTAAAAATTCATTGTGTGGTTTCATTTCTCCACCTTCGTTCTCCGAACGAACCGTACCCCGAGGTAGGAGTAAGAGCCAGACGAATTCTCGTAACAGACCAAATCCGCATAGTCCGAATTCGCATAGAACCTAGCAATGTAGCCATTCTCTTTAGAAATCTCATCCTCTTGCTTAACAAATTCCCAAGACCTTATTAATCCTAATTTATATTTTCCTTTATGCTCCAGATTTCTTAATGTTTGAAGTTGATTATAAGTTGGTAAATATTTTTCTAGGTATTCTTCTCCGAACTCTTCTTTTAATTGATTGTATGATTTACCTTTGTGATGAATCTTTGTTTGGATTTCTATTTTTAACTCAGGGATTTTAATCCAATCAGATTTATTTGATTCATTTTCTAATTCTAAATTTAAAGATTGTATCTTTTCTTCTGCTTTTTCTTTTTGTTCTTCTAACTTCTTTATTTGCTTTTTAATATCTTGTGTTTTCATTTTCAATCTCCCTAATTTTAACTTTATTATTACAACTTGGACAACTTACAAAAATCATCTCTGATTTTGTTTCCCATTCATAATTACATTTTGTACATTTTGCTTTAACCATTTATTTCTCCCTCTACTAAATCTATTATTTCTCCGATTAATCCTTCAAATTCATAAGCTGATATATCTTGAATTTCTGCATCTCTTGATGTATTAGTTTTAAATGCAAAATAATCTCCACCCTCCCTGAATTCTAATTTTTCTAAAATCTTTTCTTTTAGTTTTAATTTTTCTTTTATTTCCATAATAACTATAATAATAATAAGTATATAAACCTTCCTATTGGAACTGATTTGTTTTGAATTGCGAATAGTATATTATTTAAACTCTGAATATTATATATTCATACTCGGTCATTGTGATTCATGGTTACAATGGGATTGATATTATCCAAGGCTGACAGTAATGAAAGCGACGGTCTGCTAAACCGTAAAACCGAGTGCCATATTCTCTTATTCATATTTCAAGCCTTAGACGAATAAGAGTAATCCTCCTAAGATAATGATAATGATAATGATAAAAAATCTTTTTTGATTCTTCTTAGACCACACGTCATAAACCATTTTACAACTTGGACATTCATAAGCAGAATTACCGCTAATTAAATGTTCTAATTTGAAGGTTTTTCTTTTCTCTACTCTTGACCCACAAACACAATTGAATTTTAAATTATAATTCTCTTTTTCCCAGATTCCCATACTTAGTTCTTAGACTAATAAGTATAGGAGAGTTTCCGAGCGAATTAAAACGCCTCTACCAACTCTCCTACAATTATGTGGTAGAGTATAAGTCTAAAACCTCCTGTTTAATAATTTCAAGTTCCATTAATAATTGTCCCATTAAACCTGTTTCCATATCTGTTAAATCTTTTGCTACAGCAATATTATTTTCGTTGTTTGTTATTATTATTCTCATTTTAGTTCTTACACGCACCAAGAAGTTCATCTATCCTCTCTTTAATTTTAACTCTAGCATGTCCATCAATAGTTTCCGATACAAATTCTTTTATTTGCTCTGCATAATCTTCCACATCCTCAACATCCAAAACCCCTGACTTGCAACCCCAAGTAGGATTCCCTTCCTTATATTTTTGGTCTAGTAGTGTGCATCCTTTTTTAAATTTCATATTTTAAGGATTAGGCGAATCTAATTTAGTTATGGAGCTATCGGGAATTGAACCCGAATTTCTCCGTTGCAAACGGAATGTGCTACCATTGCCACTATAGCCCCAATAGCAAGAGATGGATTCGAACCATCGCACTTCGCCGCATGAGGGCGACGGGCTGACCAGACTGCCCCATCTTGCTTTCATTGTCCAGACTCCTCAAAGAACTCAGTATTTATAATTTTCTTCCCGTTAGTAAATTCCATCATACCTTCTACCGATGTATTATCCATTTCTTCAAATGAGGCTTCTTTTACTGTTCCGTCATCCAGTGTTATTCTCATCATTCTCATTTTAAGGCGTGTGCGTATCAAGACACAATTTAACTATTTCCAATATAAACTTATCCTCATAGTCTCTAAAACAATAATTATTATTATCTTGCCATTTGTCTATTATATTTTCTATTTCTTTATCTTTCATTTTTTTTGGGTTTGACAAATTCCTGAACATGTCTTCTCATGCATCTACATAACTCATCTTCATTTATTTCTTCTCCACATATACAACATTTCCAATCTTTTTCCATCGTAGTTTTATAATTAAGACGAATCGTTCCTCCATGTATACCTATTATCCTTTAGTAATTTCTTTAGTTCTGGAATACCAACTGATTTTTCTAATTCTTCAATTCTATCTTTAATTGCATCTTGCCATTTCCTATCACAATTTAATCTACCTTCATTAAAAGAATAATCAGTTCGTTCTTTTGTTAATTCTTCTTTTACCATTTTATAATATAATCTCCTTAATATATAATGCAAAAAGTAAAATTACTGATATAATTAAGAGAAATCTGTTCGAGACTTCTTTCTTATTAAGCCATCTATTTACTCTGTCATCATGTTTCATTTTATTTCACGACACCTCTACTATCTTTAGCGTCCAATAGTTTCTCCTGTATTTTATTATATTCTTCGGTGTTCTTCACTTTCTTAAATATTGAAATTATTGATGCGTTTGAAAAATCGTTATCTTGTCTAACCCAAACTTCTTGTAGTTCTACATCTCTGCTTGGTGTCATTGGAATCCATGTTGCATTATAGATAATAGTTCCTCCAACTTTACAAACCCTAACGCATTCAAAGAAAGGTTTAAACCTTTCATAATAACTTATTTTCCATGGAGGATCAGAAACAACTGTATCAAAGGTATTTGATTTGAATGGTAGTAATCTCATATCTCCTCTAATGACCTTCTTATCTTGAGGATCTAAATCCATATTAACATCACATATTGGATTCTTTCCAGCACAGACATTTAAAGAGTATCCTTCTATTTTGTCTTTAATAAAATTTGTAACTGATTCGTTCCATATCCAGCTTTTTTGTAATATTGTATTTTGTTTCATTTCGTTATTTAATCCTCGTTGGTATTATCATTTGTGTAGCACCCTTGTAATATCTTTAATTTATTTTTAGCATATTTGCTTAGCTTCTGCATCTTGCAATAACCACAACTTTCAGGGTCACAATATTTCCCTTGTGATTTTTGGTGTGGACAGGTTTCTGGGAAGTGATACATAAAAATACAATATCTTCGACTATTCCAACAAAACTCTGTTTCGTCTTCTTCTGGGTTAAATTCTTCGCTACTCATGTTAATCCTAAGGTGACTCAATCTTGTCGATTAATTTATTTACAATTATTTCTTCATCACTATCCCAAGTATCCTCATGTAAACTTTTGAACATTGGAATTATCCATTCCAAAGTTTTTATTTCTTGGTCAGTAAAATATATTGTTTTTCCCATAGTTCGTAATTTATTTCAATTAGGAATTAATCTAATATCTTTCCAATTCTCCAAGTTTTAATTGAATCTTCAAAATAACAAATACATAAATCATTAGTATTCATTTTCCCATTACTTATTCTTTGATAGTGTAATCCTTCATAAGCATTACATTCATTTTGGCAAATTTTATCTGCTTTAATAATTAAATAAACTCCATAAGCTGAATAGAATATTAATAGAATCGCAATTATAATTCCTATAATCCATAATTTATTTTTATAATTATTTTCCATTTTATTTTTTATCTCCTGACTTGTGCGTCCTTTTCAAATAACAATCAAAACATTCTTTCCTAGTCTCCAGATTATTTTCTTCTTCTGCCCATTCTAGATATACTGACATAGAAAGTAAATTATCATTTAAAATAATTACTCCATCAGTTTTGCATCCACACTCATATTCAGTCATTGTTCTTGCCTCCTGTATTTTTTGAAGTCACTTGCGTCTTTGGTTTATAACTTAAGCAATTCTCTGAATCATTACTCATAGTTAAAATACAATCTGGAATTTCTTCTTCATATTCTTTTTTCCATAATTTACAGCTCTTACATTTATCTAAGAAATATTTTTCAAAAATCATTTTTTCACCTTCCCTGTATTGGACGAACAACTTTGACAAATAGCTACCCCATCAATATATTCTTGTCCACATACTTTGAAAAAAGTAAGTATATTTTCTTTCCGCTTATTAAATTCCTTTCCACATCCCTCCATTACAACGACCTCCCATGAGTTTGTGTCGTTTTACCTTGGCACTCTAAACATAACATAATACCACCAGACATATAACTTCCACAATGGACTTCTCCTTCGTCATTCTCATATAAAACTTTATTACATCCCTTCATTGTATTATATCCCATATATCTCAAAAAATAAGACCATCCGCCACTTAGCTTAAGTCCAATGAATAATATAAATAAAACTCCACAAACTTCGAATACGAAGTGTAATATAGAAATATATAATTGTTCACATCCACAATAGTGTGTCAATAATCCCAAATTAATTTAAATGGCTTACTTCCTTCTCTTAAGTTGAGATGGTCTCTTAGAAAAAAGATTTCCTGCAGCTCTTACATGAACTAATGTCCTAGCCTCTGGATCATTTTTATCAACATTAACAGATCCTTTTTTGACTGTGAACTTTTTCACAACAACTCCTGGGATCAATTTTGTCCTATCTTTTTTCTTCTTTTCTCCTGGGAACCCTATTGTAACAAATACTTTACTTCCTTTCTTAAGATTTCTTGCCATTTTTTACCTCCTTATTAATATTTGAATCTTTAAATACTTTTCCATGAATAATTGTTTTTACGGCATCTTCGGCTTCTTTCTCAATCCTTCTTAATTCCGTTTTATCTTTTTCTAATTGGGCAATTTTGTTTTTCACTCTTCTTAAAAACTTAATTGGTTCACCATCATAATCCATAAGAGTGAATAATACATCTTTAGTTTCCTCAATCATAATATCATACCATTCATCCTCACTTATTTCCTTATAATGATATCTTCCTATTTTATATATCATGCTTTCACCTTTACATATTTTATTTCTCTAATCCAACATGGGAATAAAAATAGCGTTAGAATTAATGATTTTAATTCTTCAAACTTCCAAGAAACTTCTTTGACAAAATAATGTGCATTACATTCTTCTACTTCATTCATTCTAAATCCCCCTTGTTGTTCGCTTTGTGGACATTCTGGGAATTTATATCTAAGAATATCCCTGTGAAAATTAGAAAAATACTACCCATCATCAAAAGTGTTGGGAATGCAATCTTTAATATCATTTCAACTAAATCTTGTGGATTATGTATAGTATTTGTAAATGCCATCCATACACCAAATATAAATCCTATAATTCCTATAATTATTTGAAGTCTTTTCATTCCTTATCCTCCGACGTCTTATTGATATTAGAAGTCTCAGCAGATTTATCTATCTTTTCGACTAATACAAATTTATTTGTTTCAAGATTCAATTCATATTTTATTATTTTCTTCTTTTTAAGTAATTCAATTATTGTTTCTCTTGGAATTTCTTTTAAACAAGTAAAAAATATTTTATTAAATGTATGTTTATAATCTTCTAATTGAGATTTATACAAGTCCGAGTTTGACTTCTCTATTGAGTTCGGTGATTTATCTTCCATCATCACGCATCCATTTACTTAATTTATATTCTCTGCCACAATTCTGGCAATAATGTTCTTCGTTTTCTTTAATTTGTTTTTTAGTAAGACTAAACCCACTTACAACTTTACAATGCTTGTTCGGGCATCTTTTGTGAAATATATTTTTGTCTTTGTTTTCCATTATAAAATATGATCCCTTATGTATAGATGAGCTTCTAAAATAGTTTTGAAATGTTTAAAACAATCTTTTAGTAATTTTCCGTTTACTTTCTCTATTTTATCGTGCATGACTGGTTCTAGTAATATTATTAATTCATTGTAGGCGGAGATAGAACTATTAATTATGTCCTTGTCCATTTGTTTTTGAAATTCTTGTTTTTCCATGATTATATTACAGTATTGACACTGTATCGCTCCCTGTGCCCTCATACTCTCGTTCTATTTTTGTTATTTCCATTATAATTTGCTCCCTAAGTAAATCCCGAATATTAATGCTAGTATCAGTGCTATTTTTATTCGTGTTTCTAGTTTTATTTCCATGATTATAAAAATGTGGGCTGCTAATTATTTTCCCAGTCTTCCCTTGTGGTACGCATAACAACCTCTAAACAACGCAGTTTTGCAGTTGTGTTAAAGGTCCCTTTATTCATTAGGTATGTTATGTAATCTTCAAAATTATCAAAATTGTCCCATTTCTTTCCACAAGACCCACATCTTTCCTGTCTTGACATTTCTTTGATTACTTCTACTTTTTTTCTTGTTGTTTTATTGTTCATGATTATAAAGATGTGGGGTTAGTGCTCGTACTATTGCTTTCGGAGTCTATGCCCACATCCTAGTCTTTCCCAGTGTCAATGAAAGAATCGGGTTAGCGATTCTTGTTTGAGGTCTTTAGCCTCAATGGGCGAGGTAGGACTCGAACCTACAAGGTATAGCCTTTGACCCTTTCCTCGATATGACTTCAGCTATTTCCCATCATATCTACCACCCAACGCACACGGCATAATATTATTTATCTCGTGGCTTATGTCTTCTTGGTTTATTTCTACACTCCTTACAAACCCCTAAGACATTAAGATGAGCCGATTCCCTTGTTTCAAATTCTTCTAAATTTTTTAAAATATAACATTTACAACATCTCAATTTACCATCTTCTAACTTTTTCTTATTATTTCCTGCAATTAAAACTAAATCTCCATTATTAATATGATATTTTGTGTGTTCAGACTGAGTAGAAAAAAGCACCAAATTACTTAGTTTATTATTTGATTTATCTTTGTCGATATGATGAACTACTTCGGAAGATTTTAATTCTCTTCCAAGATGTTCCTCCATAACAAGTCTGTGAACCTGCTTAGTCTTCCCGTTTATTTTTTTTGCTTTGTATTTTTCCATTTTATTATAACGCACAAAAGAAGTTTTACCTTTTCGTGTGCTATCAATGAGGGACGGATTTATAGGATATGGTTACCTTCCCGAAGTCCTCAATGAGTATGAACATGTGGGGCTGCCAAGGGAATTAGAGCCCTTACCCCACATGAGTATGATTTCCAGTACTATTCTCTTTAGATAGTACTGTTTTCACCTAAAAGGTGTATCCCTAATAAATTAAAGGGAATAAAAATAAAATTGTTTTGGTATTGGGTTTATTCCAAAGGTATTACTGTATATTCAGTGTTCATGCCAGTACCTTTCTTAACAACCTTAATTGTCTTTAATCCAGGCTTGTTTTCCATTATTGTCTGTATAGCTTCAATAACAGATGATGGAACTCTGTATTCTTCTCCGGCAACATTAGCCACGTGAAACTCGAAACTCTTTCCTTCTTTATCCACACCAGATGTTTTACTCATTTCCACATCTAATGATACTGCTTCCAAGTCGGCGATGTTTTTGGTTTTCTTTGGCTCGTATGCCTTTGAAGTATCCCTTAAGTTAGTCATTTTGATTTACCTCCATTTTAAAATTTAGATTATTCATCTCGTCTCCTCCAAAATTTCTTTGGCTGACATAGACTTGCCTTTATAATATTTAATTGTCTCTCTAAATATCTCTTGCATCGTATATATTTCACCTTTATAGACTTCCATTATAATACAATCTCCTTTTCTGACCATTCATTTACTATTCTTGTTGTTGTATTATCTTTGATTTTGATAACATCAATTGATATTCCAAAACCAGTGTCTTGTTTTTTATTCATTTCTTCCTTTCCTCCCTTTCATGTTTTAAATTATGTTGTTGCATTAAATGCTCTACATGATTCTCAGTGTAGCCCTCTATCACTTTCCGGCATTTTTCACATTTTAAACTTTCCATATTCTAATAAACCTAACCTATTATATAAACCTACCGATATAATTTTATAGTAGTAATTTTGCCGACCTTATTGCTTCTCTAACTTCTTTATTTGTACTAAATTCGTATCTATTGAAATGAAATGTGCAAAATACATAATCCTTTCCTTTTCTAGCTTCCACTCTCATCTTTCCAGAACATTTTTCTCCGCAGATACAGCAAGTGTGTTTCATGTTCTGTGACCTTCATAGATTTCTTCTCTAAGTGGTGTAGGAATCTCTGTAGTGCATTCTTTTAGACTTTCCAACCAATCCACTAACATAGGGCATTTCTGTGGATTATTGTAGAGGCAATTAGGTATTTTCTTACCACTTCTTCTTTGTACACTTGGACATTTATGAGTACATCTTTTTTGATTATCTTGATATGGGCAGTTATTTTTCATTGTAAGACCCCTATTTCCTGTGGAGATTGCAAAATAACACAGGTATCACATGGATATTCCCAAAACCATGAAAAATCGAAATCTCTATGGTGTTTTAAGAACCATGTGATACCTGTGTTATTTTTCATCTAAATTTAATACCCTCCCAATATCTCTCTCTACTTCCATTCCAATCTTGATATTCATAAGCCCCATATCTGTTTTCTAAAGTAACTTTAATTGCTACATCACTTGCTCCGGGAATTTTATGCTGTCTACAATAAGAGCTGAATGCTTTCCTAATATTCTTTTTCAGTATCTTCTCATCTAAGTCTTCAGTTATTTTATCAATACAAAAGGCCGTAAAACTATCTGACTTCCTAATCCATAGATCTTTAACTTCTTCAGTACCTTTTGAATAACTAAATCCTCTATTATTTATAATTCTGTCCAGACCTTCAAGCGCTTGATTCAACAAACCACTCAGTTCATCTTTTGTTGTAATCTTATCAATAATTGATTCGTCCATTATTTTACAGTTATGTTTTGACTCTAATAAATCAAATTCAGTCTTCTTAATAAATTTATATGGAAACTCAAATAGCATCCAACGACTCCAAAAACCATCACTTAAATCATAAACTTTTGGCAACTCATTACACGCAAATATAATTTTTGCATAATTTTCAAAAAATAAATCATTAAGATATTTTCTTTTAGCAGTTATTAAATCCCTACCGGTAATTTGTTTAAACATACCTGTATCTTTTAAATCAGTATTAGATAAATCACCAGCAATATTTGCTAATCTACCATGTAGTTCACAAACTGAAGTCGATCCAGAGTTAATTTGTGCAAGTGGGATAGAACTACAATTCTCAACTCCTAAAAATCTTTTTATTAAACTTAGAGTTTTTCCTTTTCCATTTCTACCATCACCAATAAACATAAATGATTTTTCAAATCTATATTCTTTCATTAAACAAAATCCGATTAACTCAAATATAACAGTAACATCATCTTCCTCTTTTAATACATTAGAGAAGAACTTCTCAATATTTTTACAGGTAGCATCTTTATTATATTCTATCGGAAGTTTATTGAAAAAGATTCTATCTGGTGAAAACGGAGTTACCTCTCTGGTAAATATATTTAGTATACCGTTTTTAATTGGGATTTCTTCAACGGATTCGTTCCTGAAAAAAACATCATGTTCTATCTGAGTATCAGCCTCAATTTTTACAATTACTTTATTGACTCTTTGAGAAGTATATGCATCTTCTAATATATCCCTAGTTATCTCCTTAATTAAAGATTTTCCATTAGGAGTATATATTCCATCTTGATAATACCATATTTCAGATTTTATATCATCTCTAGTAGTATATATATTATTATCATCTAATATTAATTTTGTTATTTCTTCTGACGCCAAATCTTCTTGCCTAGAAAGAATTAAGTTCTTAATATTATTTTTTATACCTAAGTCAATTTCTCTTTTCGATAACCCACTAATTCCAATAATTTCTTTCTCGTCTTTATCAAACGTAGCTCTAACAGCAACTAGCCTACTTTCTATTTCTTCGTCATTACAATCTTCGCATATCTTTTTAACAATAGACATAGTTGAATTAAGTCCAAGTTTTCTTTCTTTCCTTAAATATCCAGCCACAGATAAAGCTAAGTTTTCTCTACCAGGTGCAACCCATTTCTTTTTAACATTTATAATAAAATCATCATCTTCAATATCATAATTTATATTATCTTGTCTCGGCATAGCCTTATAATTTTTAAGTAATTCATGCAGCGATATTGTATTTAAATTTAAATCAACTTCATTAATATATTCTATTTTAGATATTTTATTTCTCTTATAATTAAAAGTTCCAAGAACTCTAGTAACCCTTTCTAAATTAAATACAGCACCATCAACATCAAAACCTTGATCTAAGAATACCTTCTTGAATGAGTTTAATGATTGCTCTTTATATAACAACGCTTCATCACTTGTTTTAAATTCTTGAAATTTGTGTGGTATATAGAAATGCCAACCCCCACCGCTCATACCTTGCATACCAACTTTAATATTATTTTCTTCTAAAAATTTCAGTATCTTTATTTTTTCAGAATCTTTATTATCCCCCTCTTTATGTTCATCAATTTCAAAGAAAACAAATCCAGAAGATATTACATTTTTGTCCCCTCTCGCACTCCTATCCCTTGCTCCAATATAAACACTGACGCCCTCTTCACAATAGTATCTACATTTTTCTACAAATTTGTTTTCTGTATTAATAAAAATTGATTTTCCATTAGGATATTTCTCGGTATCAAAGACTCTTATTTCAGTAGGGCTTTTGTGTTTAAAAAACTGATAGAATTTTATCACATCTTTTTCATTGAACATATGTTCCATCAGACACTATCTCCCCAACACCACTTACATTTAGCTTCATTCTTTCTCCCTATAAATTCTTCGTAACACTTTACACATTTGTTAAATTTTCTATTTGGTTTCCAACTCATCTCATTTAAACAGTCCATACAGAAGTTTCTCCAGCTACCCATAAAATACGAACCATCAGGTAGTTTCTTTCCTGACCAGCTATCTACCCTAAATATTATTTTCTCTGTTGAGCATAAATAACATTTACCAACAAATACATTATTTTCATTTTCTCCCTGCTTTAGATTATGTCTTTTCATATGACATATCATACATAAGGCTACACAGTCATCTTTTTCTTTTTCACTATAAAGATTATCATACGTTAGATGATGTATGCATTGAGATTCCGAGTTACAGTCTATACATTTATTCTTAAATTTTATAAATATATATTTTCTAAGTTCTTTCCATTCGTCTGTTTTTTGATATCTTTTATATATATCTTTCTCTTCTTTTGATATTTTAGAAAAATAGAATTTTACTTTTTCCATTAGAAAATACCAGTCATCAACATATTGTAGTTCTCCATAGCCTAATTCTGATCTTGCACTCTTCATGGCTCTATCCCATCTACTTAATTTTACCATCTTTCGAACCTCTCGTAATCTCCGAATTGTTTGGATACCCTATTTATTTCTCTATCACATAAATCATCTATGTTTGAATCGTTAACATTTCTTATAAATACTTCATTCATCCTTCATCCACCCTCGTATTTTAAGAAGTCTCCACTCATTAGGATCAGACACCTCATCTCTAGTATACAAATAAGGAGGTTCACCTGCTAAACATTTTTCACATTCTTTCCCAGAATAAAATATGTTGTGTTTGAAACAGTGCATATTATTCTCTCACCTCTAAATCTTTTATATCATCTATTTGAATAATTTTGTAGGACTGGGTTTTATAATCTAGAATTTCTATATACTGTTCATCGCAGCCCGTAACTTTTCCGGCATATCTCCAACCATTATGTAAGAATATCTTTATGTCTTTTCCGACACTTTCACTAACTCTTTTATTTATTATCTCGCTCATTTTATCTCACCCTTATCCCGCCAGGGTTATGGGCCAAGGCGAAATAAAAACACCAAAGGAACAATCAACCGAAGCCAATTGAACCTTTGACTACTTATTAAAGCCGTCGCCTCAAAAAGGTATTATCTACAATATTACTTCCTTTATATAATTTTTGTAACGCCAATATAGATACAGTTAATTTTAAAGTGGCGACGGAACTTTTTCAGTTTGTGAATTATAAAATAA
>SDBT01004768.1_pt1 | contig 22922 bp, 21 predicted proteins | sample 2277101 | NCBI WGS metagenome assembly SDBT01 (sample SAMN10404973, study PRJNA504765) | marine sediment metagenome | isolation source: marine sediment core GS10_PC15, 103 cmbsf | place: Arctic Ocean: Southern Knipovich Ridge | collected 2010 | reverse complement strand
TCAGGAACAAAGATTACAATATTTCTTACTTTCTTATATTTTCCTCTGATTGAATCTTATGATTAAAATTTTTAACTTTGAATTTATTATAGTAATTGTATTAATTCAAAATTAAATTAAGTGAAGACAATATTTATGACCTTAGATAATCGAGTTTTTAATTATGACTACATCTGATACTAATCTTGACAAATATGAGAACAAGAAATATTTTCCTTAAATTCTTGGATCAAGCAATGAACATAATGAAAAAGCTAAAATTCGTGCAAACATCTTCTAGTTCTTTAATTCATGACTGAACTACACTCTTATCAAGATTTATTAAATCCATTATTGATTGGATGACCTCTAACTACGAAATGTCAATAGTATTTTTTTTTTTGCTCCTCTTAAAATTTTAAACCTAAGAATCCATAAGAGACATTTCATTCTTTTTAATATAGAAGAATTACGTTCCAAGAACGCTTAAACTAAATTAGGATATGATTTAATGGAAACTATGTTATTATGTGAAGAATGTGGACACACAGAAAAGGTACCAATGCATTGTAAACAACCTATGCATCTAGAAGAGGTTGAAGGTGCACATAAGCTAGTATGTTGGATGGGTACATCGTGTGGAGTCATGGATATTCCCACACACCATGATAAACAGATGAAAGTGATTACTGCAGAAAAATACACTCAAAAAGTTCAAATTAGCGATGATAAGCAAAAACCTAAACCCGAAGAAAATTCTTATCAAACAAAGAACGAAGGAGAAACTATCAAACTCGCTATTACTGGTATGACCTGTGCGAGTTGTGTCAGTACTATTGAAAAGTCTGTGGCTAGTTTGGCAGGAGTGGAAAAAGTATCAGTCAATCTTATTACTGAAGAAGCTAATATACTCTACGATCCAAAATATACGGATATCTCTTCAATTATGAAAAAGGTCGAGGGCACAGGATATCATGCGAGTGAGCTTACTGAAGACCAACCAGGAATGATTAAACTTGATATCAATGGCATGACCTGCGCGAGTTGTGTCAGTACTATAGAGAATGCAATTAGAGGTGTAGAGGGTGTTCAAGCGGTCTCAGTGAATTTAACTATTGAGAAAGCTCAAGTTGATTTTGATCCATCACTTGTCCAAACCAGAGAGATTATAAAAGCAATTCAGAGGGTGGGTTATTCTGCTACAATTGCTACTGAAGATATGGATACAGAGCGTCATGCAAGAACTAAAGAAATACAGAAATGGAAAAACAAATTTTTTATAAGCTTAATCCTGACCCTACCCGTTTTTATTTTATCAATGTTAATGATTGAACCATTTAGATCGTGGGCTCCTAATCTAGTTGAAATGTTTGAAGCAAGCGAATTTATCCCCGGTATTTCATGGTTAGCTGTTATCTTATTTCTATTTACTACTCCTGTACAATTTTATATTGGGAAGGATTTCTATAAAGCAGGATTTAAGGCCTTAATACACGGCTCAGCTAATATGGATCTTTTAATTGCGATTGGAACCTCAGCAGCGTATTTTTTTAGTGTCTTTTCAGTCATTTATCCCTTATTCGTCCCTTCTTTTGAAGGTGCAGTCTTTTTTGAGACATCAGCCCTTCTTATAACTTTTGTGATCCTAGGTAGGTATCTAGAGGCTATTGCAAAAGGGAAAACCTCTAGTGCCATTAAAAGGCTGATGGGGTTGCAGGCTAAGACCGCTACAATCTTAACAGATGATGGATCGGAACGAGAAATTCCTATTGAATTAGTTGAGAAAGACGATCTTATTCTTGTCAGACCTGGGGAAAAAATACCGACAGACGGTATAGTTGAATTTGGTTCATCCTCAGTTGACGAATCCATGTTAACAGGAGAGAGTATGCCAGTACAAAAAGATGTAAGCAGCAAAGTCGCTGGAGCAACGATGAATAATGAAGGAATGTTAAAAATTCGTGTTAATAAAGTTGGCAAAGAAACTGCCCTTGCACAAATTATTAAATTAGTAGAGGATGCTCAAACTTCCAAAGCCCCTATACAAGCTTTTGCAGACAAAGTCTCTCAATATTTCGTCCCAGCAGTAATATTAATCGCTGTGTTAGACTTCTTCTTTTGGTTAATACTATTAAACACAGGAATATACGATCCCAGTAATTTACCCGCTGGAACCACTAGTTTCTTATTTGCGTTTCTTTTCGGTATTTCAGTTTTAGTGATCGCTTGTCCTTGTGCTCTTGGATTAGCAACCCCTACAGCAGTGATGGTCGGAACAGGTATTGGTGCTAGAGAAAGTATTCTCATTAAGGGAGGAGAACCACTTGAAACTGCCCACAAGATTGACGCAATAATTTTTGATAAAACAGGTACCTTAACGTATGGAAAACCGAGTGTTACTGATATCATTATGCTAAATATGGAATATGAAAAGATAGATGTATTACTTTATGCTGGTTCTGCTGAAAAAGGGTCTGAACATCCTCTTGGGCAAGCTATCGTTAATTATGTAAAGGGAGAAGGGGTGTCCCTCAAAGATCCGATTGATTTTAAAGCAATAAAGGGACATGGAATCAAAGCTACGGTGGATCATCGGTCAATCCTCCTTGGAAATAGACGTCTTATGGAAAAAAATGAGATTATAGTTTCAGAGGATGTAAATAATAGATTAATTACCCTTGAAGAACAAGGAAAAACCGCGATGATCTTAGCCCTTGACAGCACAGCAATTGCGTTGATTGCAGTTGCAGATACTATTAAACCGGAGTCTATAACTGCTGTCCAACATTTACAAAAAATGGGAATCCAGGTATGGATGGTTACTGGAGATAATCAAAGAACTGCTCGCGCAATTGGAAAACAGGTTGGAATTTCTGATATTTTTGCAGAGGTGTTACCTGGTGAAAAAGCAGAGAAAGTTAAGGAACTTCAGAACAACCATCTTACCGTAGCCATGGTTGGCGATGGAATTAATGATGCTCCCGCCCTAGCTCAGGCGAATGTGGGAATTGCGATTGGATCAGGTACAGATGTCGCAATAGAAGCAGGTGATATTATCCTCATGAAAGATGATCCTCGAGATGTTGTAACGGCGATTGATTTGAGTAAAAAGACGATGAGACGTATTCGTTTGAATAAGTTCTGGGCTTTAGCGTATAATTCTGCTGGTATTCCCATTGCAATGGGTCTATTATACCCATTTCTTGGTCTTACCCTACCACCTGAGTTGGCTGGACTAGCTATGGCTTTAAGTTCTGTTTCTGTAGTGATCAGTAGTTTACTCCTTAATCGTTATAAAAAACCACAACTCGCATTACTGGACACCCCGAAACGCATTAATCCTGCGACAATGCCTACCTAGTTAGTATAGCCCTCTTGTCAGTAAATATTTTGTCAATGTAGATTCAGAAAACCCTCAAGGAAGTTAAATGATATGATTTGGAAGAGTAATGTGAAATCATTTCTTTCCCCCTTACAAGAAATGCCTCATCAGATGACTAGTAATCCAGCAACAAATGACCCCCTGATAACTTTTTTACTCTTGATAATTAGTCTTCTTCTGATTTTGGTAATTGTTTTAGCAGTCATCTTTTTGTATAGATACATCAGGGATCAAAAACAGAAAGAGGATTTAAAAGATAAGCAGGATGAAAGTGCCGACAAAAAGGACACACGGACTTTCACTCGTCCTTCTCATTGGGAAATTCTAAGTTTGGAAGAACAAGCTGTAATAGATCTTCTTATCCAGAATGAAGGAAATTTACTCCAAAGAGATGTCCCATTTCAAACCAATTTTTCGAAATCTACGGTCACAAGGATTTTATCCCGTCTAGAAGATCAAGATATTGTATATCGTTCTCCCGCTGGAAGAGGATATCGTATATTTCTGAAAGAATTAGAAGCTCTCTAAGAAGAAGAATTTATTTTCACCCTCCTAGTATGTTGAATCAATACTTTGTATAACTCTTAACACCTTTAGTACTATGGATTTAGATATTGAAAACTTCAGAAGGTTATTCAGCTTTAAATTTTAATGCGGATTATCTTAAAGCTTTTTTTGAATATTGCATTAAATGGACTTTTGGTTCTTATCTAACCAGGTCTGACCAAGTCCCAACCGTTCGTTAAAAACCGCTTTCTTCATATGGAAAGGGTCATTCGTGATCCTTTCCTCTATTTCTCTAATTTCTATGTTTTTCACTGTTTTAACAAATTATTGGAAAATGGAAGAAATAATCATGGAAGAAAAAAAATGTCCAATTTGCAATCTTAAAATTTGGTCTGATGCAACCACCCGTGAATTCTGCAAAATGTGCGGAATGGCGATTCCCAACCCAAAAACTGTCCCTCATAGTCATACAAAAACTGGAACTGTGAATTATTTTTGTTGTTACCAATGTCTGTCTGTATATAACATTGTTATGCAATCAGAATAGGTTGGGTTTTTGATGATTCAACAAAATCTAGTGGTTCATCTTTGAGTTCCTCAATTATATCATCAAGTTGGATGACTAAAGAATCACTATCCAGCAAGACTGTTGTTTCATCCCTCAATAGTCTATTGATAGATATTTGTTGCTTAATTGCTCTTCTTTGGTTTTCCTTAACAATCGAATGTTGTTTACGGATAACGTTTGCCGTATTTCTCGCGATATTGATCAGATTCTAAAAAACTATAATGATGGGTGACAATATTGACATTATACTCCACTAGACGATTTCTTGTTCAGGAACAACTGCAGAAGTGAAATAGACTTATTTAATAAAATACTTTAGTTCTAATCTTTGCTAATCTTCACAATATTGATTATTGTTATTAAATTGTACTTGGATTGTCGATTCGATAATTAGATATTTAGTATGTAAGTAATTATTGAGCCTGGTTACTAGGTTATCCTGTTCTATTGTAGATATGGATTGATTTAGAAGCATGTGACATGAAAAAACCAACATATCCGTAGTTACAGTCCATAGATGTGTGTTGTATATTTTCTTGACGATTGGAAATTCTCGTCTAATATCCTCTTCAATAATATCGATTGTTAATCCTTTAGGTGTCATTTCAAGCAGAATTCGAGTTGAATCTCTTAAGATTCCGATAGCCCAGATAAGAATGATGAAAGATATGAATAAACTTACCATCGGATCAATAAATGTCCAACCACTGAAAAAAATCACCAATGCTGCAATTACAATGCCAATTGAAGATGCTGTATCTCCTAATATGTGATAAAATAGCCCTTGAAGGTTAAGATCATTTTTTGTACTTCCCTGCAATAATAAAATACTGAAAAAGTTTACTAGAAGCCCAATTATCGCGATCACTAGCATCTCTTCAGCAAGAATTTCTACTGGGTGAATAAGTCTTATTATTGCTTCATAAATCAATGTCATTACTACTAAAAGCAGAAACATGCCATTTATGAAAGCAGCAAGAATTTCTGCTCGGAATAATCCAAATGTTTTGTGATGGCAGACAGGTTTTCTCGCAATATAAATGGCAATAAGACTAATTGCTATAGCGAAGCTATGAGTGAACATATGCCCTGCATCAGATATCAACGCAATACTATTGGTAAGAAGTCCACCCACTAGCTCTAGAACCATCATTAGAGAAGTGATTGACAACGAAACCAAAAGACGTTTCTTCTCCACTGACCGATATTCTAAAAGGTGTTCTGAAAATAAGTTTTTGCTGATGTTATTCTCCATTTTCCTCACCATTTATGCTAAAAAGTCTTTTTTCGTGGATTTAATAGATTTTTTCTAAGAAATACATCAATTACTTGGACAAGGTATCCTTAAGGTACTCTTCACAATAAGGTGTCGAAGAAAATGAACAATCTACCAGTTATAAATTTCAGTCTAGGAAATTTTCTTCAATTTTTTCATGTATTGGCTACTTTTTCACAAATTCTGGGTATCATTATAGGATGAGAATCATAAGAGGGAATGAATCCAACTTTGATTTTAATTCAGTGACTATTCGCAGGAGGAACTGGTACGATTTCAAGAGGAAATAGACATTGGTGATATCATTAGTTATACTATCATGCACATTCTGCTGTCTTTCAGGGCCCAGTAACTATTCTACGGCTCCCTCCTCACTAATTTGGTACTGGTTGATATGTTACTATTCTGCAAATGCTGGCAAGCCATATTTTCTTTGTAGGGTCTTTTCTTAGATCGCTTTACAAAATGACCTAATGAGTCTGATAGTCCTAAAAATTCATTATCATTTTTCTATTTCTTTACAACTAGTAAAGTTAAATTTTTCTTAAATATCAGATGATGCTGAAATCTCCACTCTGAAACAGTTAAAAACATTTATACCAATCCTTTAACGGTTTCAAGGATCCTGAAACAATAAGCAATCTATTTCACGTTCCTGGATTTTTTAAAGATTTTTGAGTATACTATACTTGGTGAAATCAAATGAACCAAAAATATATTTTAAGTGGAATACTACTTGTGGGGCTGTTGATATGGGTTTCCGCAGCTCTATCAGTTACTGGAAGTATGGGAATTATCCCCATGTTTGAAAACAGTAATGATGTTGGTCATCATGAAATGCACGATACTGATCATGGCGATGACTCTGGGCATCATGGAATGATGGGAATGATGGATGGAGATGACTATGGAGCCGACGAGTGTGATGAATACGATACACATGTAGAAGATGGTTATGATTGCGATATCTATGATGACGAAGATTACTGTAATCAGACAGCAAATAACATGGGATGTTGAGAATACTCTCAACATTTCTCTTTTTTTCTAAGCTCCATTTGGTCAGTGGTCATCAAAGCTTTTTAACAAATAGCTTATTCTACAGAACAAGTGTTCACCTTAAATTCTTAACCAGCGATGTTAAAGGAATTTTTTTCTTCCTTAAATTATAAAATAAGACTTCGGATCTAAAGGTAAAACATCTTTCAGTGAATGAATAAAGGCTCTCCTGTAAGCAAATAACTTGCTTACTGCAAAAAATTAAATTCATTTTTGTTGTGAAATAAATGAGCTTAGGTATGTATGAAATCTTGGCTGATTTCCTCTTATACATTTTTCGTCGTATTCTTACTCCTTTTGTAGGATATCAAGTTGAGTTTCAACACTCATTAAGATCTACTTCCTTAAAATTTAAACCAATCATTAATTATCAAAAAAAAGTTAACTTGGGTGAGTCATGAGGGCAAATTAGCTGACTTTTTCTGATTAATTTGGCAAAAAACCCTTAAGATGTGTGGCAGGTTCATGATCAATCAGGTTCTTCATCTTTGTAATTTTATAAGTGAGGAATTAACATGCCTAGTGACAATATTAAAATAAATACAAGTAATATCTCCATTCCTCGACTCTTAGAGATGAGTTCATATGAGTTTAACAGGATTTTAAAAGGCCAGCAGACGGACCTTTCTTATAAGAACGATCAAAGACTGTATTTTTTCAACCCTGGTTTCATATATTATAAAACTGAGATGTACTCGACACAAAGAAGTCAATTTCCAGCAGTCTCAGTAACAGGAAGAGGATGTTCCCTAAATTGTGCCCATTGTGGCAGGAAAAAATTGACCACGATGCTTCCAGCTACTACTTCAGAAGAGTTATTTGAGCTAGCTAATCGTCTGGCTTCCACCGACTCCAAGGGTTTTTTACTTAGCGGGGGGTGTCTTCCTAATGGGGCTGTGGACTTTGAAAAAGTGCTCCCCGCGATAAAAAAAATCAAACAGGAGCTAGATTTACAGATTTTTGTCCATACTGGGTTAGTATCAAGACAAATGGCTTGCCGTTTGAAGGAAGTGGGAGTTGATGCTGCGTTAATCGACATTATTGGATCAACTGAAACCATTCGTCAGGTATACGGTCTTGAGACTACTCCATTTGATTATTACCAGTCATTGAAGAATCTCCAAGAGCAATCAATTTCGACTGTCCCTCATGTTGTTGTTGGTCTTCACCGAGGACGGCTCAAGGGAGAGTTCAAAGCTTTAGAAATGATTTCGCGTTGTTCTGTCTCAGCTCTTGTCATTATCGCGTTTACTCCATTACCTGATACCTCTTTCGAACATGAATCTCCTCCTAAGGCATTAAGTGTCGCCAAGGTTATCATGGCAGCGAAAATGCTCGCAATTTCACCTATCGTCTTAGGCTGTGTTCGACCTGTTGGGGAGATTAGACGTGAAATAGAGAGACTAGCAGTAGACTTAGGAGTAAGTGGTATTGCTTTTCCTAGCCAGGAAACAATTGATTATAGTAAAAAAATTGGTAAATCAATCTCTTTTCATAGGATTTGCTGTGCACAGATCTTCCAGCTCATTCAGGAAGAAAAATATAGAGATAAGAACTATCAATAGAGGAAAAGTGAGAATGTCCAAAACAGATTGGCGGTTTCTTCCCATAATGACCCAATCAGCTCCAGTAGGAGTCGCACTTGACGAAGTATTGTTAGACTCTAAACACAAAGGAATTTCTCCAAACACAGTTCGGTTCTATCATTTTAGCCCTCCCGCGGTGATCTGTGGTTACCATCAAGCAATAGAGGACGAAGTAGATATAGTCAAGGTTCGTGAGTATGGTTTTGACTTAACGAGGCGTATCACAGGGGGAGGAACTTTGTTCGTTGCTCCAGATCAACTAGGGATCGCCACTATTTTAGACAGGGGTATTGTACCTAGAAGTCCAGTAAAAGCTATTCGATGGTTTAGTGAGGCCATTGTCAGTGGGCTAAATCAACTAGGAATCAATGCTAGGTTTAGGCCAAAGAACGATATCGTAGTCAACAAGAGGAAACTGGTAGGTACAGGTCAAGCTGTGCGTGGTCGGGCTGTTCTGTTCCATGCTATTATTTTAATTGAACTAGATGTACAAATCATGCTAGAGGTTCTTAAAATCCCCCAAATCAAATATGATGAGAAAGAAAAGGGGAATGAATCAGCTTTAGGTTGGTGTTTTCATCCGAAATTAGACATTGCAGAACGATTCACCACTATCAATACCGAGCTTGATGAGAAGATTGATCATCGACTCATTCAAAAAGCATTACGAAAAGGGTTTGAAGAAAAGTTTGGAGTGTCCTTGAATTCGAACGGGCTACTACCACAGGAACAAAAATTACATCAAAAATACATTGATCGTTACAAAAGTGATAAATGGATTTTTCTACGAAGGTTGGGGGGTGCTCAAATTAAAGCCTATACAGAAAAGACAAAAGGAGGGCTAGTACGTATCAAAGTTGCCCTAAATGACAATTTAATCAAAAGTATCGTTATTTCGGGTGATTTCTTTGTTTTTCCACCTGGGGCTATTTTAGACCTTGAAGCCTGTCTTAAGTGGTCTCCAGTGGAACCACAGACCATACGAAAGACTGTTCACACTTTCTTCAAGAAAAACAAAGTCAAAATTTTGTGGCTCTCATCTGATGAGTTTGCTGACATTTTGGTAAATGCAATCAAATCGGAATAGTTGTAGGAGGACTATACTCCCTTATTTGCTGTTGTATTGCTCTTAAATCTTCTTGTGTGGGTTCAAAAGGAAAATTTCGGAGTGGTTCACTTGGTCTACTATTCGCAAATGGTCGGTTACAACCAGTGCATCCTGAAGTCTCAAAAGGAATGCCTTTGGCGATAGTTTTTATAAACTCCGTGTAAGGAAGACCGAAATCCACGATTTGACCTTGACCATTAAATCTCATATGTTTTCTTCGGATTTGAGATGTCTCAATGAGGTAGCGTGCTACCTGAATTCTTCTATATTGACCAAGAGATGGCGGAGTCATCATTTCTAGACCTGAACCTAATTCAGGGTAAAATGAGAACAGATGGATATTGATACCAAGGTCGTACATTTGTTGCATGGTAGCACTCATTTCAAACTCTGTTTCTCCCAAACCAACAATAAGATGAACTCCTACTTTTCCTTTCCCAAAAATTTCGTGCGCCTCCTTCAGTCCAGCAAGATATAAATCATGTTTATGAGGTGATTTAACAGCTTTCCCCCGTAAACGATTAAACAATGATTTTGTGGCTGTATCTAGTGCTATAGTAATAGTATCCATTCCAGTTTCATAGAGTTGTTCAAGATGAGCATGTGTAATATTTGTTGGAGTAACTAAAGCAGAGATAGGAAGTTGAATATCTTCATGAAGACGTTTGAGTATTAAAATAAGGTCATCTCCAGCTCGAGAATGGGAAAGCATAGCTACACATACCCGTTTAAAGCGGTTTTGTCTCTCTTTCAAGGACAAAATGACTTGTTCCAATGAATAGACCTGCCATCTGACCCTGATCAGCCGTTCACATTTCTTTTCTTTGACAAAATCCCTCGCTTGACCACAATAGAGACAATTAGCTCTACAACTGTCATGATAGGTTTGTAGTAAGTTTATACAGTAGGTCCTCGCATTCCTATAAAACTTCCCTTTTCGAAAATCTAATGCAATAGCTGCAGCTGCACTCATTCGTACATACTCAGGTGACTCTTGATATTCAGTCATTTTAAATAATGTCATCCTTTTTCAGCTCACATCTAATTTATCCCCTTTTTCAGCTGCAATCTCCTTTTCAAGCCATACAACAAGGTTCTCTTTATAAAACAGACTCGTGAGCTTATTTTCGGTATCTGGAGTTAAATTCACTTGTACTACCCAACCTTTGCCATAGCAATCCTCGTTAATGAGAGTTGGTTTTTCAAGCAGGGCTGTATTCCTTTTTACTACCTGGAGAGTGAATGGGGCGATAAAAAATCCCGTCCATTTCTCTGTTTCAATCGAAAAGATCGTTGTCCCCTCTCTAAATGTCTCTGGCCTTTTTTCTGAGAAGTGAATATATTGAACTAGCCCTATGTTCTGCTGTATATAATCATCAAGTCCACATAAAAAGTATTGATCTTCCGCATTATCTGTTTTCTCTATAGGGAGAAAATACATATGCTCCGAAGTAACAAACAATGAAGAAGGAAATTTATAGCCACTGATTGTGAACATCTTCATCACACCAAAGATTAACACTGTTGATATTGGTTTAAGAATTGAGCTGAAAAGTCAAGTTCTTATTTATTCCTCATCAAATATTTTTGGTTTTATTGAATTTATTCCTACAAACCGAGGTACCAAGGTGAGATATTTTTGATAATTCGATCCATATTGATAAAGCAACCATCTCTCTTCACAAAATGGAGCGATTAGAAACCAAAGAATTGCAATCATACTCGTTACCGCGACCAAAAAGGAGTTTACGATGATAATCACTGAGACTAACAACAGTGTGGCTCCTAAATACTGAGGATTTCTTGTGTATCGATAAGGGCCTTTGATTATTAATTTTCTCTCTAAACCAAGACTTTGTATAAAACCTAATGAGGACATCCCCCATAATCCTAAGACTATCCCAACAAAAGCGAGAATAGTACTGATACTAAATCGAACAGAATAAAACTCATCGGATATTTTACCATCCTTAATAGTTAGCAATATGATCCCACTGTAAAATAATGATTCAAATAGCCAAAATAAACAGAATTCCCATGACCAGAGTTTTGGGGGAGGCCATAATTGTACTTTAGGGAAATAAAGAGTAAGTAATAAACCTAGAAAAGTAATAACTCCTGAACTCAATGTAATTACAAAAATTACGGGCAATAAGGAATCGTCAATTATCAAAATAAACACTAATCCATTTTTTGCAAATTCAAACAATATAACCAGAAATTAAAACACTTATTGAGAAAATATCAAAATCGAAATTATTAATTTTAAGTTTTTAAAATTTAAGCTATTCTTGACTCTGCTCTAAAACCTTTTAGCAAAATTATTCGTATAAATTTGCTTTGTATTGAGTTTCAAACTACTGCTGATCACGATTTTTAGACAAAGCTTCTTCAATCTTTTTGGAGTTGTATCTCTGCATATCTATCATCACGAAATAATGCATTATCGGACAAAGTAGGAAGAGAAACAAGATTAGATAATTTATGCTTACACCTAAAAGATATATTGATGAACCTAATAGAATGACAGATGTCATTATCTTCTACTAATCCTTAAAGCAATTAACTTTCATTTTAGTCATTAATTATTCCTTGGAATCTTCCTCAAGACGGCGTTATAATCCAACTTCAGCTATTACTTTCTTGAGGATAGTTGCGGACCTTGTTAGTAACTTCTGTTCATCTTGAGAAAGCTCAACCCTCAGGATATCTCTTACACCCTTTCGATTTACAATCGCAGGTAAACTCAAATAGACATTATTTATTCCCAGATACTTCTCAACAAGACACGATACAGGTAAAACCGCATTCTCATCGTTGAGAATGGCTTCAGTTATCCTGACAAGAGCTAATCCGATCCCATAAGACGTTTCTCCTTTTCGTTCGATAATCTCATATGCTGAACCTCGAACTTCTTCGAAAATTTGTTGGAGATGCTCTTCATGGTTACAGTTATCGAGGTTCTTGCATAAAGGGCAATAATCTTTGAAAAAAATACCCCCAATCATCGCTCTGCTCCAAACCGCAAACTCACTATCCCCATGTTCACCCAATACATACGCGTGAACGTTACGGGGATCTACCTCGCAATAGGTACTGATAAGATATCTAAATCTAGCGGAGTCCAAAACCGTACCAGATCCAATTACTTCAGAGGCTGGTTTACCAGAGAACTTAAAGGCAGCATAAGTAAGAATGTCCACAGGATTTGAGACAATCAAAAAAATAGCAGATGGAGCGTATTCCATAATTTTTGGTATTAGTTCTCTATAAAGTTCGATATTGTCACGAGCCAAGTCAAGACGTGTATCTGTTGATTTCTGTTTTTTACCCGCAGTAATTACAACTATATCTGAATTTTCTATATCAGGATAATCTCCCACTTTTACCTCAACTGGAGAGATATAAGGAGCTCCGTGAGACAAATCCATCACTTCTCCTTCAAGTCTTCTTTTGTTAATGTCTATAATGACGATTTGTCGTGCTAATCCTTTCAACATCAGAGCATACGCATAACGAATACCCACATTTCCTCCTCCTATGATTGATACTTTAGGTTTTAATTGATTCATTTTTTCTTATCAACATCCTTAAATTCTATTAATTATTATGGTAACCTTTCTGCTTGAGTAAAACATCTCCAGGTTAAAAAATCATTTTAACTACTGTTCTACACTCTTTTCCACATCTTAACTAGGTCAGATTGAAGAGTAGAGCGTCTATTCTTTCCTTAATGTTATTTAGCTTATTTGAGTTGATAATATCAATATATTCTATTACCAATCCAGATTTAGAGGGGTAAACTCGCCAGTTGGACGGATAGGGATCGATTATTAATCCTTTTGAAGCCATTTTCTTGGTTACTTCGCCTAGTAATTTGATAACTTGCGGATGCTTCATTATAGGCTCTCCAACTGACTCCGAGGTAATTAATACTGGAACTAACTTGCTTTCGGTGGTGATCGTTGCTAACCCAATAACTGGTGGGATTTTTACAGTGATTGCTTTTTGATTAATGCGACAAGTTAGAATGTTTCCTAAATCCTTGGTTGTTAAGTAATGGAGGATTAAAGCTATCAGTTCTTTCTTATAATAAGGTTTAAGGATAATCTGATTGATCCCAGTATTAAAACTCCACGCGAAAAAGACATCCTGTCCACCTGGATATAAAGTTCCGTTAAAAAAAGGTTTCTAATTCTCTATTATTTGATTGATGGTTTTTTTGTCAGACGTTTGTTCCCACTTAACTTTATAATGTTCTCTGTAAGATTTAGATATGTAGTAATAATATTTTTATCAATGTGGTCTTTATATTCTGGAAAGATGTTTAGGTTCACGTTTGAGACTGCTAACATATGTTCATCAGACCCAACTTGAGTTTTTCTGTTATCAATGATCATATTTATAGAACTTCCAATTGTACCCTTAATGGTTAGAGTATCCTGTTAATGAGACGATGACTCGCTGAATTCTACTTTTTATTTCCTTCATTATTCGTTCAATTTGAGAATTCTCAATCATATTTAATATTCTTCCTGGGTTAATAACTACAACTTTTGAAGCCTTACCTTCCTCTATCTCATGAACAATGATGTAGCAAGGTAGGAATAATCCAATTTCCTGTTCGATATCTAGTGCTTTTTTTGAAAGAATGGGATTAAATATCCCTAAAATTATTGATCGCTTGAAATCCGCATCTATTTTCTGCTTGTCCTTCACATCGATTTCCGTTATAACACCAAAGCCTTGTTTTCTTAACGCTTTAATCGTGTTTTCTACGACAATAGAATAGTCTTCAGAAAGAGTAAGAGTAGTTCCATATTCAGTCATATTTTGTCCATCTTCATATTTGATAAGGCACTAGTTTTCGATTACTTAATGAATTTCTTCTTAAAAAAATGAGGAGCCTTTTAAGGGATCTAAATGGAATAGCCTTACCTTTTCAGTGGTTTTTTTTTCCTAGTTCTCCATTGTCTAAGTTGTTATGCTTCAGTTATTCTAGATCTTAATATAAAAGCGATCATTTTTCATAATCGATATATCCTTTTAAAGGATTGAAAAGTGATAAAAAAACACAAAAATGAGATGAAACACTTTTTTAGCTAGTTAAATCCCTTTGATCGATTAAAAATAAGTTTTACCAAGTATTTGATGGTATGTAGATGATTAGTACTCCCAACGTAATATCCGTAAATAAAAACTACCTTTAATGTGAAAGAAACATTAAAACTACAAATAAAAATACAGATACCAGGTTATGTTAAACTTTTGCAGCATTCACTGAAGTTACATCAGCTTTGAGCCTCTTTTACCCACTTTAAATTTTAAATCAGTAATTCCATAAGAAGCTATGAATCTTCTTCTCTTGGATTAAAACATGAAATATACTCAATTATAAGGTTAATTCAATGAAAACAACCCAAGTCTGTAAAAATTGCGGATGTACTGAATCGTTCCCTCTGAATTCTGGTGAACAAAAGCGTATTAAGGATCTTACTGGAAAAGAACAGTTAATGTGTTGGATGGGATCATCTTGTGGAGTTTGTTTGTGTGATGTTCCATAAAAAAAAGAAATCTTTAAAGAAATTAAAAATATAAAATAAATAATTAAAAAGGAGTTAAAATGAAATGATACAACGAATACTTACAATTCTCGATGAAGGAGATCATATGACTGATGGATTAGGAATGATGGGGGGTTTTGGAGGAGGATGGTGGATGTTGATAATGATTATTGGGGGTATGTTCATAATTCCTCTATTAGCTATCTGGACCTATCAAGATGCACAACAAAACAGTGAGAATGCAGCTTTATGGGCAATCGTCGTTTTCTTTACAATGGGATTTGGAGTTATTTTGTATATGTTTGTACGAAATCCTAATCGTTCTAATCTATCAATGAATCCCAGTCCATCTCCACAACGCTCCTCGCAAAATAGTTCAAGGAAAACAGTCACCTATTCCCCCCCAACGCAAAATAATTCTAAAACAGAATGGGGAAATAAAGGAGGCTTTTGTGAAAATTGCGGAACCCCAGTGACAGTGACTGATAGGTTTTGTCCTAAATGTGGAACGCCCATAGGGAGTACTTAAACATAAAATACTCCCTCTTCGGTATTCCGAGTTTCAAAAAGGAATAAGATTAAGATGACTACAATCAACCCTCCCACAGAAGAGATTAATGTTGCTGATCTAAAGATCTTGGGTCTAACTTCAACTTCAGAGGTTCAAACAATCGAGAATAAGCTTCTGAAGATCGATGGGGTTCAAAAAGTATCAGTAAACCTTGTGATGGCAAAAGCGAGGGTTGAATACGATCCAACCAAAATAGTCATTGAAACATTAATTGAATCAGTTGAAGATATCGGTTTTGGGGCTTTAGATCTTGTTAAATCTCGCACTAATACCCAAAATTTTAGTTTTCGAATCATCGGATTCTGTGAAAAATGTCGTGAAACCTTTGTCGATATCTTGATGAAAAAAGATGGAATCATTGATGTAAAGGTTAATTTTGATTCAAAAAGGGTTCAAGTAACCTTTAACAACACAATAACCAGTATCGAAGAGATCAAAAATTGTATCTTCGACTTTGAGAATCAACGAGTAAATTAAATCCATTATAGATCCAGAGAAATCATTAGATAATATTATATTAGATGTTATTATATTAGTATAGGAGGTTGATAATATGAATTCAGAATCAACAACAATTGATAAACATGATAACTCTCAGCATGAAAAATATCGCTCAGCAATCTTCGCTTCTGAAGAATATATGGGGCCTGATTGTTCCTGCAATATCGAGGACACCCTCAAGCGGAAAAGTGTACATATTGCTGATGTAAACGTGAACACTTTAGCTCACACTATCCAAGTGATATTTGATCCTCATAAGATTTCAGTAAATGAAATTGAGGAGTTACTAGCGCACTGTGGGTACGAATGTTCCTCCATACCTATGGTACATGAGGCAAAAAAACCACACCATCCCCCAGAGCATAAACATATGGAACATCGAGAGCATAAAGGGATGGATCCTTCTATGCACCATCGAATGATGGCAAAAGATATGCGTAATCGGTTCCTTGTGACAGCACTGATCACAATTCCAGTGTTATTGCTCTCCCCGACGATTCAAACATGGTTTGGGTTTACGATTCCAGATCTTGGGAATGAAGTCATAAATGAACTCCTTCTCTTGATCTTATCTAGTGTTATTGTCATCTATGGTGGTTTTCCTTTCTATAAAGGGGCGATAAAAGCGCTTAGAAACCGTCATGCTGATATGATGGTTCTGGTCTCAGTGGCAGTAATAGCAGGATTTCTGTACTCATTAGGAACCACCTTCTTATTTGAAGCTCCTGATTTTTTTTGGGAAATCTCGACCTTAGTCGTCTTTCTGCTGTTTGGTCATTGGATGGAAATGCGAGCGGTGAGTGGTGCATCTGGTGCATTGACAGAACTTGTAAAACTAGTTCCTTCGACAGCTAATCATCTTAAAAATGGAGATATCATTACCGTACAAACTGATACTCTCCAAGTAGATGACATCGTACTTGTTAGACCTGGAGAAAGTCTTCCCACAGATGGGGTAGTTATTGAGGGGGAAACCACAGTAAATGAGGCTATGATTACTGGAGAATCATTACCTGTGGCTAAACAAGTAAATAGTGAAGTTATTGGAGGGACGATTAATGGTCAGGGTTCCATAAAAGTTAGAATTACTCAAGTTGGAGCTGATACAACGATTTCGCAGATTTCACGGATGGTAAGGGATGCCCAAAGCTCCAAGCCTCAAAGTCAGAAAATGGCAGATCGAGCCGCCAATTATCTCACAATAGCTGCGTTGGGAGTTGGGACGCTTACTTTTTTATTCTGGCGTTTTTTAATTGGTACAGATCTAGTTTTTGCTCTTACATTGACCATCACTGTAATTGTGATCGCTTGTCCCCATGCACTAGGTCTAGCTATCCCTACAGTGACTTCAATTGCCACAAATTTAGCCGCAAAATCAGGGATGCTTGTAAAAACTGGAAATGTCTTGGAAGATGCCCGTAAAATTGAGGTCGTCGTCTTTGATAAAACAGGTACTTTGACTCTTGGAGAATTTGGAGTAACGGACATCCATACAACAGATAATTGGGATGAAACCTCCCTCTTACGCATGACAGCCACTCTTGAACAAAATTCAGAACACACAATTGCAGTAGGGATTGTGAAGAAGGCAGAGGACAGGGGAATAGCTCTTTCGACCGCAACCGAGTTTCAGAGTATCCCAGGCAAAGGAGCGAAAGCTCAGATAGAGGAACAAGAGATTTACGTTGGAAGTCCCCGGTTAATGAGAGAACTGAATATTGACTTAACTCCTTTCAATGAAATGATAAATTCTCTTTCTGAACAAGGAAAAACTACTATTTGCGTTGGAGCGAATGGACGCCTTAAAGGTTTCTTTGCATTGGCTGATATTATCCGTGAAGAGTCATTCACTACAATCAAAGCATTACAATCGATGGGTGTGAAAACTGCTATGCTTACTGGCGATAATGAGCGAGTAGCAAAATATGTCGCAGATCAACTTGGCTTAGACTATTACTTTGCTGAATTACTTCCAGAAGATAAATCAATCAAAGTAAAAGAATTACAAAGTCAGGGTTTGGCTGTTGCAATGGTTGGAGATGGAGTAAATGATGCTCCAGCTTTAACTCAAGCAAATGTTGGGATTGCCATTGGTGCAGGAACTAATGTAGCGATTGAGTCAGCTGATGTTGTACTCATTAAGAATAACCCAGCTGATATTGTCAAACTAATCCGACTTAGCAGGGCTACCACACAAAAAATGAAAGAAAATCTTTTCTGGGCTACAGGTTACAATGCCGTAGCTATTCCACTTGCTGCTGGACTTCTTGCACCAGTAGGGATTTTCTTACGTCCTGAAATAGGGGCTCTTATTATGGCTGCTAGCTCAATTATTGTCGTTTTCAATGCTTTGTTACTGCGCAGGAAGCAACTTTAACACGAAAAGAGAGGTGTATGTAGTATGGATACCGAAACTGTAGAAGGAAGGTATAACCGATAGTCAACGTTTTATGATAAGTTTGAGGCTCCTATGGAACAGATGCTTTTCAAACAACTCCGTTCGAATGTCATTGGATCATTACATGGGAAGATTCTAGAGGTAGGTGTAGGTACGGGGAAGAATCTCCCGTATTATCTTCCTGGTTCACACGTCTTAGGAATTGATATTAGCCCCAAAATGCTTAGGAGAGCTAGTCAGAAAAAATCATCCTTCAGAGGATCGAAGATTGAATTAAAAATAATGAATGCTCAAAAGTTAAAACTGGAAGACGAATCCTTTGACATAGTTGTCTGCACTTTTGTTTTATGTTCCGTTCCAGATCCCATACAAGCAATTCAGGAGATGCTACGGATTTTAAAACCCAATGGGCATTTAATTCTGCTGGAGCATGTATTAAGTAAAATATCCCTCCTTACATTGCTTCAAAGATTGATCAATCCATTTACTAAAGGGATTCTTGGTTATAACATTGATCGTGACACTGTTTCCAATCTTGAAAAAGGAAAGGCGTTTATCCTTAAGGATCAGAACTTAACCAAAACTGATATTTTGAAACTCATTATCTGTAAGAAACCTGAAAACATTTTTTAAAGTCCTCAGATCAGATACAGCTCATCAAATGGATTAAAAACGACAACTTTTACTGGATTCGTTCTACCTGACGACATTTATTTCTAGATCTATCATCTATTCTCAAACTTTCTGCAATTTTTATTCCCATTCTCAAACATTGTACTCAATATTCTCAAACTTTTAGCAATTCCACAAATTTGTCCATTTTTCTATATAAATTAACTAAACTCTTTTAATTGTCAAATGTGGGGGGAGGGAGGGGTGAGATACCCCTATCTTCCAAAGAAGCTAGGCTTGAGAGAAGACCAAGAAAAATTTCCCCATTCAACCATGATTATTGAGTTTTTCATCCTTTTTAAATATTTCAATGTGAGAGCTCAACTTATTTTGCACTCACTTACTATCCAGTCTCCTTGTGCTTAATTTAACTCTCCAAACAAAGTAAGTGATGAGAAGAGATCACTTCTTACTATGTTTTAGGATTCTAATTTCCCAAAAGTGAACTCTTCCCCAGATCGGCCACAGTTCAATAAAAATGTATAAGCTTCCACCAAAAATAATCTTTTAGCTGGGATTACATAAAATACAGCCTCGAGATATAGAGTTAGAGACTCTACAGATACTGGAAAGTTATCTCAGTCAAATACAAATGAGCTGGTGCTCATTCTCCATAACTCATTCATCTGGAATCAATGTAAATCGTGGAACACTTACACCATCAATTAATACAGGTTCTAAAAACAAAGACAAAGGACAACACCATATTGATTCTTTTTTGGTAAGTGATTGATAAAGAACAAATATTTCTTTAGTCTCGGTATGAGTACCTACCGCGAATACATGGTATTCATCTCCTTTGTAATGACGATAAGCACCCAATGTGATTTTACTCATTTTATCAACTCTTCAAATTCAATTCTCTATGATTTTTAATACTTGTGATGATCAGTAAAAATCTGCTCTTTTTTTTTATCATCATAAATTATATCTATATGGCATTGTAAGTCATCTTCTAATTGGCCTTTGACGCCCTCAGGCTATTTTTCGTCTCCTTCTCACTTTCATCCAATACGTTCATATTTTTTGTTTCTTCTTAATTTCTTACACTTTTTCTTTCTAAGGTTCTGTCAGATACAAGTAACGCTGAAAAGCTTGTGGTTGGTGAAGAACAGTATCATAACCTAGATAGGTTAATACCGTTTCTAAGAATGTTAGGAAAAAACATTCCGTTTCTACTTGGCATCGTGCACACGTATGACAATCAAGCAGATATATCATTCCTGAATGGGACAAACTCTATAGTGGAACAAACTCTATATTCTTGCTGGAACTGCATAAGCCAGAACACCTGTGTAATACAGGAAGGATCATTTTAAATTTGGAAAAAGTGATGAGACGAATTCTCCAAATGAACTGACCCAGTCGGGAACAGTCATTGGGTGAAGAGTGAGAGACTTATAGACATTTTCTACATATAAAATAGCAGAAGCTAATAAGCCCTTTTTTTCATCGTAGGTAAGCTTACGTGCCGTCACTTTAAATTCCTGCTTTAATTTGTTGAAGGAAAAAGGCAGGTTGCTTGTAGGATCGAGATGGGGAAAATTATATTCCTTATCTTGATAGTACACTAAAGTAAAAAAGTATACACCTTTAATCAAACCACAAAATTGCGTCTCACTCTCGATCGGAGGGGTTAAATTACGAATAACATCTAAGATTCCCTCTATAACCTCTTGATCAAAAGACATTCCTGATAGTTGGTGCTTATTTCTGGCATTTTTTATATCTAAATAACGCTTAATACATGCTGAAGCTGTTTTCTGAGCATATTTAAGGTCAATTTTTTTCTCCACAAAATAGGTTTTGATCCAGGATGGTTTTACCATAAATCCTGAACCCGATTCATTCTTAGGCTGGTTATGCTGGTTCGTCCACTTTACATATTCTTGTATCAATAGTGCTATCGGTCGTTTAAATGTAGCAATTGTGGAATGTGCTTCAAAACAATGAGTACACCGAAATTCAATAAGAAAATGAAAGCCGTCTTTTACTTGCCAACCATCAAAAGGGAAAGGAGCAGATATATGAGTTCCGTCCTCGAAGAAACGTTCCATTCCCTTTGTGTGAAAAACTACTACCTGTGTTACCAAAGGGATATTTTCACACTTTTTACATCGGACATAATACATTGAAGCTGTCAGAGCGCGCATTGATCTGTTATGCGTTTTTAATCCTTTAAGGCTCAAAGCCTGTTTAAAAATAGGTGACTTTTTTCGAATTAAATCGAATCGTTTTACTCCATCCTCTCGCATGTCCAATGTTACGTCTAATGCAGTTACAATTTCTCCTGATCCATGTGTTTCAAAAAAATTCCTTGTCTGTGCATTTTGATTTGAACCTTCATTATTCATTTTCTATCATCATCTATCATGAAATATTTCCTTTAAATATTCGAAAATTATCAGTTTTCACGCATCACCTCCTCGAAACTGATTGATTGAAGCTCTTTCGTGCAATATTGATTATTGATCACTTTACTAAGTGAAACAATAGATCAGAGATCTTGAAATAAGTATGAAGTGCTTCATTTGTTTTTTCCTCATGATAATGTGAACTAGAACTGTATAATGGATCCCCTAATTCCGAAATTCTAATTAATTCCTCTTTTGATCCATGAATGAACTAGTCATTAATTGAATTAAAGTCTAATTTTTTATTAGAAATAATTCAGATCAAAATTCATGAAATAAATATATCTTCTTCCCCAAATCCATGTTTTATTGACTTCTACTGCCTGTAATCACTTACACTTAAACAGTATATTTTGGAATTACTAATAAAGGTGAGATCCTTGGGTGATGACTATGAGCTATCTAAAAGAGGGATGAGTAAAAAATGGTAAATGCAGACTTCTTGATAGGTGAATTCAGAAAAAAAATATCCAAATTATGGTAATCTTTTTCCAAGTTAATTTATAAGCTCCCTATATTACTTTTGGGTAATTTTTTTTCATTATCCTCCTATCTTTTTGGGGGAAGAAAAGACGATATGGAGGTAATTGAATCTATACTTCGAATGTAGGATTCCTCATTTTTATACAAGAAATGCTATTTTTTTGTTGATTTCTGTATTCGGTGGGTATGAAGTTCTTTGTGAAGTGTAGGATATCAATATCAGGTCGAAAACAACCCTCTATGATTATTTGAAAAACCTGGAACAGAAAGGATTTATTAACCAACAACGGTCATACAATTCTCCAATACAAATCAAGGTACATCCTTTAATCCAAAAACTAATTCGAGATCAACTCAGAGTTTTATTAGAGGAAGATGGTTTTAGAATCAATTAATTCAATATCTTCAAAAGCTTGAACTAATGGGATTTAAGCAGAAAAAAGCCACGCTACACCGCCAATCCTTCTCTTATTATAGATTTTAATGCTTTTAGTAGTCACTTTCATTACTTTCAGTGACCTCTCCTCGGAAACAGCGGCATCCATACCCACCCTACCCCCCACATGAGCCACTTCTGGGAAAAATGGAGTTTATATATAAGCATCTACCAAAATTAAGGCCAATAGGTTATTAAAATTTAATAATCCATGTTACTCCGATCAATCTATTCTTAATCCCCTTTTTTCGTCTCGTTCTCTGTGTAGAAGAATATGTTCATCAAAACATTTTTGAAAAAAAACACTACGTACAGACCAAACTAACAATTTTTCTTGATTTCATTTTCTAGTTGCGCGGGGAGCATAGAGAAACTTTTTTATAAGCTAACGCCGACATTATAGCTAGTTCCCATAATA
>SDBT01004767.1_pt1 | contig 22926 bp, 39 predicted proteins | sample 2277101 | NCBI WGS metagenome assembly SDBT01 (sample SAMN10404973, study PRJNA504765) | marine sediment metagenome | isolation source: marine sediment core GS10_PC15, 103 cmbsf | place: Arctic Ocean: Southern Knipovich Ridge | collected 2010 | reverse complement strand
ATATACTATATCCTCTAAATCTCTACTTATTTTAAAATATTTATCATAATCAATAAGTCTTAGTTTTGCTAATTGTTCTAATATAATAAAGCATCTTGCGTTCTCTTCTTCAGTCTTTTCCATCATTGCCCTCCGACTGGTTTCTTGTAATAGACGAATCTATCGGCCAGTCTTTAGGATTGTCATAGATCATAATATCTTTAAATAAATCTGGTCTACATTTATGTGTCATAAAGCTCTGCATTTCTTCTCCACAATTCTCACATTTATCCATTGTTCTGCTCTCCTGTAAACTGCGAACGATTCTTTTTCTTTGTTATCTCAATTCTTTTATACATTTTATTTCTACATTCCTTACATTGGTTACAATTCTTTTGACGATGCCATATTGTTTCGCCATTATCGTCTACCCATCCAACTTGATATGAATAAGCCATCTTTCCGCAGTCTCTACAATTCTTATCACTTTTAACTTCTCTAGTTGGCATCAGTCGTACCTCCATTCAAATACGTCGTCATGTTTTAGCTATGAAGAGTTCTCCACACTTCCATACATAACATTTATTTTGTTGATGACTACATGACATTGAGCAAGAATTTCTTCCTGAATTACATTCATCCCATTCTACTGCTGTTTTGGAACATTTTGAATTAGACACACACTCACAAGATTCTTCTAAATATTCTTTATCCTTAAAATAAGTAGGGTAATCCTTTACCCTTGTTTCAATAGAGTTAGTCCAATTTGTTGAAACATTAATATGGTTCTTTATATAATACTGAGATCCGTTTATAAAAACTTCTTCCAGGACCTCTTCGAGATAATAATTTGTCCCATTAATTATTTCTACAGTATAAACATCAACCTTCATAGTATCATCTTTTATTATCGACACAAGCAACCATAATATTATTCCAATCCCAAATCCTATGACCATTCCAAGTAAAATAATTCTCTTTGTATGTCTCCTTAATTGTTTTTTATTCATGGTTATTCTCCTTACTATGAAAAGGCGTCGTGAATAGGAACACTTTGTTTCTTTTTCTAAACGTATTCATGAGTCTTTCTAATTCTGGATTCAATCTCCGATTATGGCACGGACAAATTAATTGGTCTGTCCATTCTTCACACCATCCACACTTTCTTATTTCAATTCCATTTACAACAACTCTAATCATTTTTCAACTCCTCTTTTGATTTTGTATGTAGTTCGTTATGATTTCCATATTTTCTATATATTATCAAAGTTACAAGAAGAATAAATAACCCTGTTGGAACTAGTACTTTTGCATCATCCCACAAGGCATAAGTAATTCCCTTGATTGCTTCCTTCTCTTCTATACTAGCTTCTTCCGAGTTCTGTGCTGCATTGTTAAGTCCAAAAAGACCTGCCATCATAAAACAAGTTAGTACAGTTACTATAAGAAAAAATATCCACATGTTTATCCAAAACTTATCCATCCAGTTCACCTTCATCTTCCCAATTGCAATACGTGAATTTCCACTTGTTTAATTCCCAAAAACCTATTTGGTTTTTACATGTTGCTGATTCATGTGCTAATGATACTTTGAAAACTTTCTCAACCATGTCTCCATCTTCAATAGCATAACATTTCATTAAATCTGGGGCCGGATGGTTTGCTGTTCTAAATCCTTCTCCAAATCTATCTACACAGTAGTCTGTATAATTATAATTCGGGCCAGAGATTGCAGCCCTTACTGGAAAGAATATCAACAAGAATACAAATACTGCGAAGCATACTCCTACCAATATCGCAACAAACGTATCGTCTTTCATTCTTGTTCCTCCGAGTTCGGTTTCTTTAGATTAAGCGAACAATCCGGACAAAGTGTAAGTTCTTCTATTCCGCTTTGTATAATCCCACACGTACACCATTGACCAGAACCTACATCAAACCTCTTACCACATCCTTTTACCCTGTACATTTCAGTATTATCATTTGTACAGGGTAAGAGTTCTTTTATTGCCTGCTGGCCACAACTTATACCATCAAATGGACTAAAAACATTGAGGTCCTGATCCTGTAAAAATCCTTCTGGTAGATTACCTAGGATATGTTTTATGACTTCGACTGTCCAACCATTCCCTAATGCTCGGTATCTTTGACTATTACTGACTCCTTCTGTATAATTATCTGGTAATGTCTGTAATCTCTCGCATTCCATAGGAGTTAATTTTCTATGTCCATCAATAAAAACAACATTATTATCTTTTTGTACTGTAGTTAATGCGTTGGTCTTTCCATCATATCTAATTTCCATTCGTTGGGTGGTTAATCTTTTCCCAGTTTTACTATGACCTGGAACATACCTTCCCCTTATTGCTCCACAGAAAACTAACTGCCTTCTCTTTTTCTCGAAATAGCTTTTCAAATTACCGCCCTTCCAATAATTAGCATCTATGCAATAACTTTTATCTCGATCTACTATACCATATTCTATAATATCTGCTAGTAAAATATTCTTATCTTTTGGTGCTTCTATCCCAGGTATATTTGTCCAATATAATCTCTTTCTACTTTGGGCAGATACTAGATCAGAATTTATAAATATTGGTTTTACGCCTAATTGTTCTGAAATTATATCTTGAAATTCTTGCTTCATCTTTACGTTCTCTAATAAGAAATATGTAGGCTTACATTCTTTTATCAATCTCACATACTCAAAGAAAAGTATACTTCTAGGGTCCTTAAAATTAAGATGCTTCCCAGCAAAAGAGAAACCTTGGCATGGGCTGCCACCTATCATTAAGCCTATTTTTGGCAAATCACTTCCTTTTATATTTCTTATATCCCCTAACTGTATTGTCTCTGGGTGATTCTTCTGTGTTATCTTCATTGCATACCTATCTATCTCACTTGCATAATATTTCATTTCTTATCCCCCCTCCTTTTTTCTATAGTATCCCAAAATAATTGTCTGTGTCCAATCTTTTCCATAACAGAACATATCAATTTGAACTCCTTTGAATCTCTATCCAAACCCGCTATCCCACTTTCATTGTGGGTAGCGGTATCCCTATAATATAAAGATACTTCTCTGATAATCCCTAGTTCTTCTTTTGTTAATCTCAAGACTTGTGTGCTTTCCATTATTCTAAATCCCCCTTACTATTCGCAAAATGGATAACTTTAGAATCTAAAGCTTCCCCCATCTCTGCGTCTCTTGATTCTTTAATTATAATCTCTTTCATTAAAACTAATTCATCTCTTGATACGCTTCCCCCATTAGAAATTGCTAATCTTGTTATTGCATCTATGACAAAGATTTTAGTTTCAGTTATACCCATAAGGTTTTCTAATAACTTTTTCATTTCGACGCCCCCTGGACATAAGCCGAATGCTTATTAGTTTCATTCCCCCACACGTCCCAACCTTCTGACTCTTGCCTAGCGAATAGTTCTATCCTTGGTAAATCTCCAAATAATTCCACTATCTTTTCTCTAGCTTCATCTGGTTTTCTTGAGTGTTCCCTTATTGGAGACTCTATAACAGAATGAACCTTATGGCTTAGTCTTGGTAGAACTTTTCCCTTAGTTCCTAGAATACATATCTCTGCATTAGCCCTAGTATAATAACCCATTCCCCAGAAGTTCGTATCTGTTGCCTTCTTGTTCTTCTTAATCCAAGTGAAAGCGTTTGTCTTATATTCAAATCCCCAAGCCTCTAATAACATTATTCCTTCCTTAAGTTTAGGGAAAGTAACCCACATCAAACAAACACTATCCTTTTCAGAGAACTCTCTTACTGGCATTCTGCACATATCCTCGAAAGTCATACAAGTGTATTCATTTTCTACCCATCTAGATTCTGGTCTATCCTTATGCCACTTATCCGAATAGTTCTTAAATTTCCAAGGGGGGTCTGCGTAAATTATATTATATTTCTTCATTGTAAGTAGGTATATCCAAATTTATCTTTTAGTTCTTTTATATTCATTTTAACTATCTCTTGTAGTACAGGTTCTGGATTGCTTCCGATATGCTCTATTGCTTCGACTATTTTTCTTCCTTCGGGGTCTTCTAACACTTCTTCAAAGTCCATCTTTCGCCTCCCGATCGTCCCGATCGTTCGTCTTATTCGTACTTTTGATATAGGGCGTAATCTCTTTAACCATTCCTTTAGGTATTAACTGCCAATGTTTCACCCCAGTTTCCTCATCCACTATTTCACTATCCATCAAAAGGAATCCTAAAATAATATGGTCTTCGTTATCTTCTAATAAATATCCAAATGAATAATTATAAAACGGCTTGAAGTCTTTCTTAAATTCTGATATTGGCATTAGTTGTGCAAATCCTGTTTGTGCATCCAGCCATTTTACTTGAACTAAAGGATAACTTTTTATCTTCTCTTGCACCAATTTAATTTCTTCTTTCTCTTTCTTCTTATCTAGTCCTGCCCACCAAGGATTCTTTAATTCCCTTTCACATATTCTATAGATATGTTTTCTAACATAATTAATGTGTGTCTTATTATTTATATCAAAGTCTTTTGTCTTTCTTCCCTCTTTATTTCTTTTAACAAAAGGATAACTACTATCAAAGCTGTGACATAATCCGAAATGTCTATGTTTTATTTCCCATCCATTCTCGTCTATCTCATATTTAAAATCCTTATATTTTCCATTAATCATCTTTCTTTCTCCTTCCGTTAGAATATCCTACCCAATACCACACTAACGATAATGTGATTAATAAAAACGCTAAAAATATTTTAGTCATGCTTTCACCTGCGACGTATTTTGTTTAGAAAACGTAAAAGCTAATGACATAGATAATAAAACAACTCCGACCATAGCTGTAAAAAATCCAACCATGATTTCTTTTATAACAAACTCTGTTCCCCATGCCCCTTGCACTAATAGAGACACCCCCATAAACAATAACAACATCCCAACTGGCAATGCTAGAGAGCAAAAAAATATCTTCAATGCCCTATTCATCTTCAACCTCCGACGTCTTCTCTGCATTATCGGAATCTTCCTTACAATAACATTCCCAACATTTACTCATATCTCCGTTAACACCAACCGTTTCTGCCCAATCAAAATATCCTAACATACTTGGTTCGTTACAATCTAAAATTAAAACTCCATGACTTCCATGTCCACATTTGTAATGATATATTTCATTAGTCTTCTCTCCTTTGTTCGCACCTTCCATATTTGTCGTACAATCACAAGAAGGTTTACCCTGGAAAGTACATTTGCACTTCTTACATTCGTGCAGCTTAAAAGCTATCTGTGCTTTCTTCTTCTTTGCTTCTTCTTTGTTAAATTCCATGAGTATAAATGCGGGGTCCCGCTAGTCCCCGACTTTGTGATTGGCTAAGGGCAAAGTTGATTAAGCCCGGCGAGTATAATAAAAAAATAAATAATTTGTTTTCTTGTTTGTGTTTATTTGAATAGCTTTAAACAAAGGAATGAACTTTCCTTGCTTTCAACAACTGTATGACATTCCTTACCTTCTACTTCTGTTAATGAATTAACTTCAAAGAACTTAAGAACATCATCAATTGCAGATCCCATTTGGATATTTTCTTCCTTGTCTAGTGGAGCCCAAGTTGTCTTAGTCAAAACATTGTCTCCGTCGATCAACTTTATTTTTGAAATTTGGATTGGTTCCGGCTTATCTGGGTGCTTACAAAGAAAATTAATCAGTGGTACTTTATGTGGTGTTCCATCGGACTTCTCTGTTTGTTCAATAATTCCCACAATAGTTATTAGAGATGGTGCTAGTTTATTGCTTTCCTTCTCAATGTTTCCAACAGGTTTATTCAACACGCTTGGGGACTTTTCATTTTTTTCTTGTTCCATTTTATTTATTACCTCCTGTATTATTTAGATTCAAACATTCAACTGCAATAAGACTAAAGCTATAGTTTGCATATTCTATTGGGATTGAATTACATTGGATAGCTTCCTGAGTTATTGATGCCACAGCATATTCTAGACCGAAAGAAGTTCCATTAATGAAAGATTGGTTTGTGGCATTCTCAATTAGCCTATCACAGTATCCATCAGTAACTAAGAAGTCTGGTGCTATATTTGTCCCTACAACTAGGAAGGCCATAGTAACTGCTATGAGTGCTGCAATCCCACAAGCTATAACTAATTTTAATCCTATTGGTTCTTTTGGTTCATATTTCGGAACACCATCTGAAGGTAATGGTTTGAAAGTTTTATCTTCCATTATTCTTCAACCTCAACTTGTCTAAGTTCTAATTCTCCATAGACTACTTTTAGATAACTAATTGTCATTTTGATCCTCCGAATTTTTAACTGAATAATCTGAATATTCTAATCCTCTTTCAGTTCTTGTTGTTGGAGTTATTGTAACTCCGAATCCACATTCTATTTTTTTACTCATTTTTGTGCCTCTGTGATTTTTTCTGCAATATCAAAGATCTTGTTTATTGTTTCATCTGCTGAAGAGTATCCAAGATTTTGTTTAACGATCTGGATTCTTCTTGCCGTCGGTATTTTTACCTCGATTGTTCTTATGCCTTTTTTCATGTTTGTATATAGAATAATTAGTTTATATAGTTGTCGTTGTAATCCTAAAGGGACAACACCTTAAGTCTTCTGACCTCATCTTGGATTTTTTTTGTGGTACTTAGAGAGTTTAGTTTATTAAAATGTCTTGTGCAGAATATTCTTATTTTTTCTTGAATTGATATTTGCATATGATTAGTACAAGGAGTTTTGCAGATGAAGCATTTGAAGTCTCCCCTCATTTGTCAGATACCCCTAATTCTTGTTCTAAGGGGGGTTCAGTGAGTTCTTCTTGTTTCTTAACCCCATTCTTCAACTCACTCCTAGAATCCTTAAATAGTCCACAATTAATCGGATGATTAAATCCACACATTCTCCTTCTTCTTGTTTGGAGTTTCTCTGTTACTTTGTGGGAACAATAACATCCATTCTCTAGATATGGGCAGTTGTGTTTTCTCACCATCTTAGTTTTTAAGTAACCTGTTCTTTTTAATTCTTTCTAATGTTTCTTGTGCTGCTAGATCTCGGGGTCCACCATTGTTATCTTTTCTACGTTTGTCCCTACATTCGATGCAGAGTTTTGAACGTCCTGTTGAGGGTGTGAACTTCTTTTGGCAGAGGTCGCAGGGTTTAGGAAATGGCATCTTTAACCTCCGTACTTAATCCTAGGTCCTTTTCAAATTCCTTCCAATACTTCTCACAATCCATTCTTAGTTTGCCGGTTAGTTTGGTTCTTGCGAATCCTAGGATACAGAATATCTCTGCAGCTTTCTTGTTTGTTAGGATAAATCCTTGATCTTTGTATGGTCTCATAACTTCCCCCTCTTCAGAGGATCTCCCCGGAAGTCACAATCCCATGTTTGAACCATGTGAACTAGAATCCTTTCCAAATCATCGTAATCACAATCCTTTGTATTGTACGAACTATCATAATCTCTAAACAAACATCTATGTTTAACTATCCCATCAAGCAATAAAACAATATGGTGTAATCCCCTTGCCCTCCAAACCTGTCTCATTGGTTCTTCAGTTAAATTGGTAATCATATCAAACAACTTCTTACACCTGTCTGCATCAAAGTTAATTAGGAATTTCTGGCAAGAATCATAGATAGTTAGGAAATCATTGTAAATCCCCCCCACACCATCGCCATCCGATGTAATAGATTTATTAGATAAAAGATCGCACGAAAAAGCTTTGGGGGGATTGTCTATGTGTGGGGGGGATTTTATACCTTCTTTATTATATATCTTCTCTATCTCAGCGTAATCTTGTACCCAAACTATCATCCTTGAGAGTGTTGTCGGGTCAATTACTCCTAAATGGGCTGCAATCTTATTCTTTCCAACAATATTATTAGAGGTGATAAGGACCTTTGCAGTGGCCTTTACCTTAGTCGAATTGTCGTTTCCGGAACCAACCATCCTATCTTTGTGTTCTAAAAGCATATTCATTTGTCCAAAGTAGTTAGAAATCCTTGTAGCATCATGTCCAAGTGCTGCTTCAACCATCTTCATCAGCTCGTCTATTATTGCAACACGATTACATTTACAAATATATCCCAGGTTAGCAGGTTTCTCTTTGAAACTAGGAACTAGGACTTTAAGCGTTGAATTTGCGGCTTCAAGTATTCCACTATCTTCCTGGAATTTATGATCTATAACTTCCGCTTCCGTAGTCTTCCCAGTTCCGACAGGTCCAATCTTTAGTAAGTGTAATGGGTAACCTTCATATTTACTAGATAATAATTGTGCTTTTCTTAACAAATTGAAGTCAGGAGTATAATCATATATATTCCCATCGGGATGCTTGAATAGGGTATCATGAAATACATCCTCATCAATTTCCTTTTCTTTAACAAACTCTACCAATTCCTCAGGATCAATAATTTTAACACAAGATTCAGCATGTTTACAGATGAAGAGGCTGGATAATTTCTTAACCTTTAGATTAGAACTAATATCACTTATATCATCCAACTGAATCTTCATACCCTCAAATTCACAAAATTCACTTGGCAATGGTTTCTCAGATAGAATATAATGTTCCTTCCCCTTATCAATCACACGATAAACCAGAAAATCAAATGCGAGTGTTCCCCTAATAATCCCACCATATCTTTTATCAAATATATCATCAATAAATTTATACTCTGTGATGGGGGTATCTTTTCCATTAGATTCTTTCTTAACTCTTGTAATCTTTCTAACCATTGCAATCCTTTGGTAATTCTCATGGATTAGCTGTGGCTTCCCCTTTATTTTATCTCTAGAACTTGCCAAGAAGACTAACCTATCATCATAATCTTTATGGAATAAATCAATCGCCCTATTCTTTGCTTCATGATAACATTCAATCCAATCCACCCAATTAATTTCAAATGAAGTAAACTCTCCCTTTTCTGTAAACTTATCTATTTTTAATTCTTCATCTAATTTTAAACGTGCCTTTTGTGCCTCATCTTCATCCAAGATTATTTTAGCAGCCATCAGTCTCTAATCCCCAACTCTTGTTTAATAAATTTCTCACTTCTATCTTCAAATGTTTCTTTAACTTCTAAACTTCTTCGATAAACAACACAACCATCACCTCCATCTTTTGTCGGAATAGTGACACTCATCCTTTCACCCTCCAATCCCTTATTTCAAAAATATCACACAAGAATAATTTCTCTTCAACGGCCCCTTCCCAATCTCCCTGAAACATATAATACAAATCATCAATCAATTCAGAACGGAACCAACCATTAACGGATCCACGAGGCTCTTTAGTAATATGGCATATACATTTTTCTCTAAAGTAAAAATCTGCTTTCTGTTTCAATCTCCTCTCTTTATCTTCTCTTGTTTCCATCTCTATCTCCAATTTGATTCATGGCCGTTATGGGCGACCACAAATAAGACGAACCGACCGAAGCCGGAACGAATATTCTTTCAAGCGTAAGCCTGATCGAACAATAATATCAATAACTTATTCTTTATAAAGATTTATTCTCATTGCAAAAGGACAACACAAAAAAAATATCAACCGACAACTACTTAAAGATTAAACAACTTTAAATCATTCCTATTCTTCAGTTAAGGCGTCTTACTTTAATACATCGATGGTTATTATTAAGGCAAGTCTAAACCAACTATCAAATTATCAAAGTCCTCTTCTGGTGTTTGATATTTTTTAAGTTCTATTGCTCTTTCCGAAACGATCCTATTATAATCTCCTATAAGATGAGTTCTTAACTCAGATAACATGTGTGTAGTATTCGTCTCTTTCTTTAAATTAATCCAGTCTATTTTATCTATTATGATTATCTCTTCTCTGATAACATACCTATATCCTTCTTCGATTTTATCTAATCCATTGATGGAAACGTAGAAGTAACATTCTCCAAGAATATTACATGAATACTTCGGAGTATTGTCTACCTTCACAAATCCATTACCTAAATTTAAAGAATCAAAATCTAAAGCATCTACTTGTCCCTGAGTTAGTATTGTTCCGATTGCTAAAGCACTAACCAAACCTACCATAAAGATTATTCCTAATATCATTATTTTTTTCATTTGTTTATCCTCCTTGATTTAATTACCATTATTAACCACCCACCTGAAGGGCATTTAAACTAGCAAGTTTTACAATAAAATCCGCAGTAGCATCATGGTTTGTAACCCTCAAATCAATTTCATCAAAGGGGTCGCTGACATCGCAAATAGCAGTCCCTGAAAAAATTCTTGGAATATTTGTATCATCAACATATCCCCTGCTTCTCCCCTCAACACATCTAGTATCATCTACAAATATGACAACCTCAAATTCATCTTCATTTTGTTCTCCTTGTGCAGATACAGTATAACTAATCAAATATTCTCCTCTTTTTAAAGGGATGACTTCATCACCAGCTACAGTCATTAAATTAGAACGTCCGGCATTCCATCCAGTTATTTTAACAAAAGAACCTATTGATACTATGTTAATAGTTTGAGAACTGTTTATAAATATTGAACCATAAAGCATCCCTGAACCTGTCCCAAAGAAATCTAAATCATTAGTTATTCTCAGAGTTGATTGTTGTAATGTTGTTCCGTGAGGGTTTGAAGCATCAATAATATGTGCATCCGTTGCTGTGCTACTTCCACCACCCCATGCCATTGTTCCTAGTGTTGTGAAGTCTCCATCCTCGTCAATACTTGCTTTTATAATCCCTCCAACACTCCAAGATTGAAGAAGATAATTAGCAATAGAAGTTGCTGGATTGACTATTAAAGAAGCTCCATCAAAAGCTATGCTTGTTGGGATGCCTAATGCTGTAAGGATTCCAGATACATTCGTATCTTGTTGAAGATGGATGCTTGTTCCAGCAATTACATCTACAATCACCGCCGCATTTATCTCTATACCATTATTTCTGCTGATTAATTTAGCATCATCAGAAGCAGTTATCCTAACATCATCAGTACCATTTACCAGAACATCTGTTCCTGCTTGTAGAATAACGTCAGCATTAGTGGAAATAAATTCTACCTTTCCATTTGTAGCTGTTCCAGTGAGTTGGTCAACAGCAAAAAATCTACAATCATCACCACAAGATAATTCTATATCAGTTAGAGATGTAAGGGCAACTCCGCTGATATTAATACTGCCAATCTGTGCATTTCCAAAGTTCCCATTAGTCGCATTAACATTAAAGGCATTATAAACATCTAAGCCTCCGATGTTCGCACTTCCAGTCATAGTGGTCGAACCATTCGCTAAGAAATACTCTGGCCAAACTGCTGAATTAATAACTCCTGCCCAATCAAAGATAGTAGTTCCATTTATTTCTATAGAATTAGTAACATTTAAATCTTGTTCGATTAGATTTTGAATAGAAGTATTCCCTCTAAAGATAATTGTATCACTAGAAGCATTATAAATTATACCCCTTTCTGGAAAACCATCCGCAGCAAGGAGTCCATCTCTAAAAGCTATGACAGAATTAAAACTAGAAACATTAATTCGTGTAGTAGTTATTGCTGTCCCATTTAATTTTGCAGTATCAAAATAACATTGTCTCGTAGGTTTACCTGAACTACCAATATTACAAATAACTGTAAGAGTAATTAAAGGTTGATCGTCCATAGAAGATGGAAGTGCAATAACTTCTGGTTCTTTAATTACACTAGTAGTAGTATCTGAAAATATTTCTATATCTCCAGATCCAACATTGTTATTAACTTCTATTGAAAAATCGGCAGCTCCAATAAAATTAACTAAACTATAAACAAATGATAAAGTTGTTTCATTAACATCTGCTGTTGAGAAGTTCGTCTGCATTTCCACAAGACCAACACCTGCACCATCCCCTATAGCACACTCACCTTCATCACAGAATACAGAACTTAGAATATTAATCCAATCTCCGAGGTCTTCTTGTAGATTAGTAAATATTCCAATTCCCCCCTGGAATGTCTCAGTGAATTTTGTTACTGGATCTCCTGAAGTAAATCCTTGTTCAAAGGTTACAGGGATTGCTATATGAACAGTACCATTATTAAAGTTTGCATTATTACCATGTAAATCAAATACTGCTGGGCCTTCAACCTCAATTCCATCCCCCCCAAATAAAGTTCCGCCTAATTGAATATCATCTTGAACGAATAAATCCGCCCCAGTATCACTAGTATCACAAAATACTCTTGGAGAGTTTCCGGTAGCATTGATTACAAAAAAGCAATTAGATAATTTAGTTAGATTTGTTGTTAAATCATTAGGGGCAATCATCCATGAGTTTCCTAAATATCCTCCAGAATTATTTAATCCTGCCTGGGCCATGATGCTTATGATGTCATTATCTTTATTTGTTACATTTGAAGTTACAATAAAAGTTATTGTTCCTGCAGAGAGTGCTTCACTATGTTGTATGGCTATAGCGTTTTCAGATAATCCAGTAAATCCAATCACACCCTTCCTTATCCAATGATCCGATTCTCCTAAAAAAACTGTGTCTGTGATAGTTGCATTGCCTATATTATTAATATTAAATCCATCCCAGTTTATACTTGCTGTTGGAGAATTACCTCCATCTAATCTTAACCATTCCCCACCTCCAAAAGCTGTAAGCCATGACTCATCGATCGTTAATGTTCCAGAATTTGAGTTGAAGATTGTTGCGTTTACATCATCCAACCTTCCAAGTGAGGGAGTTAGCCATGCACCTGTTACGTTTACGAAGGCTGTGTCATTATCAAAAGTTGTTCCAGGGAGAAGATTAAATCCATATCTTGTAGGTACTTGAGAAGCTAAAACTAAACTAGGAATTAGAATAAGGGCTAACAAGATAACTAAAGATTTATATTTCACTTCTACCCCCCACCCAATCTCTTAAAGGGGTTTAGGGTGAAACCCTGTGAAGATGCTGCCTGTGGAGGTGAAAGACTTTCAGTTTGATTTACAATCCTCGCTTTCCTTAAACTATCTCTTTCTTCACCAGCTATAGCCCTATTATAGGAACTCTCAATCATGTGAAGGATATTCATAACTAGCATCCCATATCTAGATCTCTTCTCAACAGTGTCCATCCCCATCTGTTCGTAATTGATATAAACCAAATCTCCTAATTCATATCCCAAATCATGAAGAATTTCAAATATTCTTTCTTCCCTATAGTTTGATAGGATGGTATTTCTATTTAAATAGAAAGAAATAAAATTCATAATTAATTGAACACCATAATCATTTAGAACTATTAACCTAGTATCTGTAGGTTTAGTGATTTTAATTCCACCCTGACCATCTTCTTGAATTATATTACCACGGAGTAAATGTTCTATCCTCTCAAGAATATTATCCAGTTCTAATTGCCAAACGATTAAATTATTCTCTTGCCCAGATATATTGTTGTAAGCTTGTGCAGACATTGTTTGATCTGTTCCCGCACCAGCAGCTCCCCCAGCTTCAAGTTGTGCTAATAGTTCTTCATCTGTCACCATGGTTAGTTTCTTTTGGGTCTCCTAAAGTTTTTTAAGTTCCTTGCTAGGATTGCCCTTCGTTCAAGTAAACGAGTTACCTTTATAAGTCTTTTCCCAGTCTTACTAGGATTCCTTATCGTTTGTCCAGCCTTAGCAGATATAATTTTATTCAAAAGAATTATTGGAATCTTTCTTTTAATTGGAATTCCCAACTGTTTACTAAGTGCTCCTTTCTTAATATTTATTTTCCTTATGAATTGTGAAGTCATTTTCTTTTCTTCTTTTTTAGTTTCTTTATCCTAGCCTCAAGCAATAAATCTTTCTTTATCACCTTGTCGATTCTTTTATTAAAATCCTTCTTCAGTTTTTTAAGTTCTTTGTCTGCCACCTTATTACCTCCTTTTAGATTTCCCCTTTTTCTTCCTAGCCTTTTTTGCGATAGCCTTTTCTCTTGCGGCGTTCTCTCTTGCAACTTTACCGAGATGTTTTCCTATAGCTACTCCTGTCCGGACTAATGCAATACTACTTTTGATTACAAGTCTTCTAGCTGTTTTCTTAGCAGCCATAGATTTAGGATTCTTTAATGCTTTGACTTCTGCCTGTATTTGTTTTCTTTCAAGCTTCCTTCTTATTGCTAATCTTCTTAAAGACATATGAGCATTCTTTTTCCTAAGTAATGTATCCCTTTCATCTTTTAATTGTTCTAAACTTTTTACCATGTTTACCTCCTTTGATTATTAGATTATACTAATCTTCCTCCGAAGTTTTGTTCTTGCCGAAGCCTTGCCTGTCCTTTTAGATCTAGCAATCCTCGCCCTAGCTGCTCTGGCCTTGACTAGATTAGAAAGTCTTTGTCTATTGATTGCTGCTTGACTTCTCTTTCTAACTACTGGTTTCTTAGGGGTTGGCTTTCTTCTGGTTACTTTTCTACGAGTGACTTTCTTTTTGGATTGTTTCCTTAGCTGAGCAATCCTTCTCTTTAGTCCAATTCTCTTAACCTCATTTTTCCGATCAAGTCTCTTGCTTCGTTTTTCTATAACACTCCCAGGACTAAGGGGGACCCTCTTACCCTTGACAGTTCTAAATCTTCTAAACTTCTTAGATGTTCTTTTAGCAAATCCTCTAGGAACTTTTAATTTTGGTTTCTGCGGCTTTCCTTTTCCCCTAACCTTAACTCTTCCCCTCGCAGATAGTGAATCATCTACAATAAAGTTTCTTAAATTTCTAGCGTCTGTTTGTGATAGTGGAACTTTATTTACTTTGATTAATTGGGGTTTCTTCCCTTTCTTAGATTTCCGAAGTGGCCGAGCAAAAACATCAAAAGAGTTTTTACCTTTCTTCTTCTTAACAATAATTTTCCTTTTCTTCTTTCTTTTAAATTTAGGGGGAATAATAAATCTAGTTGTAAATGGGGGGGTTGTGATAGTAGGGGCTTTTTGTATTTGTTTAGTTATTTGTTTTTGTTGTTGTCTAAGTCTAAGTCGTGTCTTTTGTAATTGAGCTGTTTTTTGAAGAACTTGTTGTCTTACTCTTTGTTTAGCTTTCTGTTTAGTCTTTTGCTTAGTTGATTGTCTCACCCTCTGTTTAGTCTTAGTTAATTGTCTCGCCCTTTGGTTTAAATTTGCAATCTGTTTCGTAAGTTGTTTCTCTTTTTGGTTTACTTTATTAAATCGAGTTATTAGTTTCTGATCCTTCTTTGTTACAACCCCCTGTCTAGCTAATTGTGTAACTGTCTTAGTTTTAGTAACAGCCCTAGCAGTTACCCTCCCACTTCTAAGGGAAGCAGATAATATAGCCCCTGCTGTAGAAATCCTTGCGACCTTTGTTAATGTCTTAGTTTTTTCAGCCTTAGCTACTGCTGAAGCTACAGTAGAAATTACTTTGTTTAATGCTGTTTGGAATTGTTGTGCCTCTTTCGCAGAACTAGCCACAAAACCACCACTCCCTTGTAAACCTCTAATTATCCCCATGAACTCACTTTTTGCTTTACCCCTAGTTATTGAGTTCCCGATTATAAAACTTAATTGATCCTTTGTAAGTATTGATGAAACGGAGGCAAAATCTGTTTTCGATATTCCTTTAACAGCCTCCTTACCTAGTTTTCCAGAAGGGAATTTGATAGTTGGTTTAAAGAATTTCTTTCCCTTTACTGTTAATACTCTCCCCTCTGCTTTCTGTTCTAAAATTCTTAAGTTGTTCTTTATCTTTTCAACTCTCCCACTTTTCTGTGAGGCTAATACTCGCTTCCTCAAATTAGAAACTATCTTACTAAAGTTAGGCTCTCTTGCTGTGTCTCTAGTCGCCCTTATTACACTACCTCTCTTTCTTAATCTTGCAAGGTTCTTTCTAAGATCTAAAAGTTTCTTAGGTCTTTTTACCTTTGAAATTCTCCTTAGCTGTTTAGCTTTCTCACTTGAGATTATCCCCCTCTTTCTTAACCTTGCAATATTCTTTCTTAAGTCTATTTGCTTTGGAATCTTTGGAGGTCTTTTACCAATCAAACCACCAACATCTTTAGGAGGCTTACCCACTTTAACAGTTCCAGGTTTTCTAAAACCCTTTACTATTTTATTAAATTCTGATCTAGCTATTCTTCCCTTTCCTTTCTTAGCAAGTTTCCTCGCCCTTTTGATTAGGGCATTTAGTTTCCTGTTGCTTATTAGTTTGTTCTTTTTCAATGCCCTAAGTTTTTTAATGAATAAATCTTTGGATAGTGTATCTCCTTCTCTAAACTTCTTCTCTACTTTTCTAACGAGTGAAGGGATCTTCTTTGGTGGTTTTGAAACTCTAGCTTTTGGCCTTCTCAATCTTTTCCTTCCACGAGTTGCTTTACCAATTCTCTTAGTCTTTACTGCTCTTCTTCTAAGTCTAGCAAGGTTCTTCTTCAAATCTAAAGGTTTAAGTTTCTTCTTTCTTAATTTGGCTAATGTCTTTCGGATATTCTTTAGAGAAATCTTTTTTATCTTCCCACCCTTAAAGATATTACTTGTGAACTTTCTTAATGACTTAGCCCTAGCCCCTGTTATCTTTCCCACCTTTTCCAAATCAAATATCTGTTTTACTATCTTAGATTTTGTTGTAGCTTTCTCTACCCCTATGAAACTTTTAATTTTAATAAACTTTGATTTTCCAGTAGGGAACTTTACAGCGAACTTACCTGCCCTTCCTGCAGTAACGGTTATTGTCTTCCCTGCTTTATCCACTCCTGCCGGAACCCCCCTGGCAAAACCCACAGTTCCCCTGCTTGTCTTAAAGGAAATATCTACAATTAACTTTCCACCTTTTGTTGCTCTAAAGGTTTCTCCTAAAAACTTAATACTTGTGATACCTGCAGGGATATTAGATGCAGGAATTATGGGTAATGTTCCTGCCTTTACTTTCCTTCTAGTTTGAAACTTTAATGCGGAGATCTCCGCCAGTAATGTATTCCTACCATTCTTTAATCTAATCAATTTAATCTCATCAAGAAGGTTTCTATTCTTCTTTGCTTGTAATTTTTTAATCTTGGTAGTGTCTTTATCTACCGCCGCCTGGAATTTATTTATTAGTGGTTGGTTGGCTTTAATCTTTGCTTGTATCTTAACATCTTCATCCCTAGCTTTTTTTACTGCTGCTTTTTCTGATACAGTTAACCTCGCAGTTTTATTTATATTAAACCTCGCAAGGAAACTCTGGAACTTATTTCTTTTAGAAGCTACTAACTTATCAGTTCTATTATCTATTCTCTTTTGTTCACTATCAATAAATTTCTGTTGTGCTTCTGTTTTACTGAACTCTGAGGCACTAAGTTCCTTACCTGTGAACCTATTGTTAAACTTTGTAACTCTCTCGTTTAATCTTTCTTGATCCTTTTGAATATCCCTTTCAGTTATTGCACCACCCGAAATTACATCAATAAAATCCTTCACCTTATCTGTCTTTTTACCTTTCTTAATATCTTCAATAATACTAATGGTTTGTTGGTTAACTCCGAAAGAGGTTCGGTCTTGTTTTGGTAAGTCTCTACGGATAAAAGGAATATTTGCTATCCTTCTTTTTTCTTTCTCTGCTTCAAATGTTTTTCTACTCGCCGCAGTTATATCTCTATCTAACTGTAGTTTCTCAGCAATTAATCTCTGTCTTATAGCCCCCTTGCTTTTTGTAAGTTTTGCTAAGGCATCTAACCTTTCCTTTTGTAGTCTGTTTAGTTTTTGCCGTTCTAAAAATTCTTTCTGTGCCTTTGCTTTAGCTTCTTTCTGTGCAACTTCTCTCCTCCTCTTTGCTAAATTAAAAGCGGCCTGTTTTGCTTGTGCCTCTCTTCTAGGATCAAAACTACCACCTAGCCCCCCCCTAAAAGTTCTTCTAACAACTCTTCCATTTACAGTTTCAGTTTTGACACTTTCCCCAGATCTAAAATCTGTAATTAAAACTCCAGTGGTCTGTGGTTTCACAGTCTCTCTTTTTATTGTAACCATTAACAAAGCCCCCCATAACAAATTATTTGAGGTTCAATAGTTTCTAGGACATAGGAAGCTTCTCCCTGACTAATCAATCCTTCACGATAATCTGAAAATATTTTATTGTATTCTTCTTTATCAATTACATTTCTCATAGGTGGTTCTTCTGATTCTTCCCAGACAATAACAGAACCATCAGAGTTTTTAGGTTCCGACCATTTATATTCATCATCATTAATAATCTTAGAATCCTCTTCTAAAGGATCCCAACTCATAAATACAAAACCGGCAGATAGCATTAAGATTAATATTCCTCCTAGAACCAACTTGCTCACCATAACTTTTATTAGATTACATAGTTTAAATATTTAACTATTTTTAGATAACTTTATAAATTAAGTTAACTTAATTATTTCTATACTGAATGTAGTTATTTTATATGGCAGAGGATATATCAAAACCAGAGGTGAAGTTTAACCAAGCCCAATTCCAACAGGCGAGGATTGACAATTTAATGAGAGTAATAAATACTTGTTGGATGGACCCCACAGGGAGACATCCCGTCACTGGAGAATATAATTACAGATATGTCTTTAGATCCTTAACAAACTATTATCATGAGATTAGATCTAAGCTAATACAAAAGAGGGAAGAGATTGATAACATTCGTGATAAGCTAGATGATTATATTGAGAACCATCCAGTTGTAAAACCTAAGAAAAGTATTTCCATGTATGGGAGTTCTAGGAGTTCATTTACTTTTGATAGCAAATCTTGGAAGCTTATAAAAGAGGCACTTATACTATATCAAAATAAAATCCTCGACGCTGCTGATGAAAAAGGAATGGGAAATCCGACGAAGCAAGATATAACTAAAGCAGTGATAGACTTATGAAGTTTGCAGAAGAAATATTTCCTAAGGGAACATTCCCCAGTCAAAAATCCGATGGCTATTATTTGGACACAGCCCTTGCATTAAACCTAGACACTTTTGCTAAAAGGATAGCTGATGATATGCATTTCTTAATTCTTATAACTGGAAATGATAATGTTGGAAATGGTAAATCAACCATGGGAACCCAAGTAGCATCTTATCTTACATGGAAGATTAACCAACTTCATGGAGTGAATAATATTTACACTTGTGATAATGAATTCTTTAAAGCTAGAGATTTAATTAAGAATTCTCAAAACCTCCCTAAGCTTTCAGTAGTTAAGTTAGATGAGGGGGATGATTTAACTACACATGGAATGAAAGAACTTGCAGTTAGATTAAAAAGATACTTTAGAAAGTGTAGGCAACTTAATCAGATAGTCATTCTTGTTCTCCCATCATACTTCGAGTTGCCCAAGTTCTTTGCTTTGTCTAGGAGTCATTGTTTAATTAATGTAACGTTTAAGAAAGAATACGAGAGAGGTTACTTTGATTTCTATAGTCCACGAGCAAAGAAGCTATTATATATAAAAGGTAAGAAGGAATGGGATTACGATGCTTATCCTTCATCCTTTAGTGGAGTGTTTGGTAAACACTATACTTTCTTTCCAGATGTACAACTAGAAACTAAAAGGTATCTAAAGAAGAAGTATGATGATATGATCGACGATGCTAAGGAAGAGGAAGAGTCTAAGTCTCTCAGGCAAATAGAAAAAGAATTAACAATTAAATTGTTTAGAAAGCTAATAAAGAACATGGATGTAACACAGAAAGTTTTATGTATGGGTTTTGGCGTATCAGAACGTACAGGAAACAGATGGATGAGTGATAAAAATGAACTTCTAGTAGTCGAGGATAGTGACGACAGCGGACAGCCGAAGACATATATTAATATACCTTTAAAAAAGAGGGATAATGGTGATAGGATAGATACTATAGATAATCAAAAGGAGGTAGATAATAATGAAGATAATATTAAACAGTAAGGTTCAGGAGATAAGCTTCTGGAGTTTCCTTAAGCTCCATGTGCTATCACAACTGTTCTTGTTAGGTGTTGTGTATGCGATCATAGGATTCCTAACAGTGGTGGTCTCTTAATCATGAGAAGGTTTATATACTACCCTAGTCTATTATATCTATGGAGATAAAAAGGAAGGTGTGCCCCCATTGTAATAAGGTGATCGAATCTTTATATGATAATCAATTAAACTATAACTACCAAGCCCACTTATTAGCTTGTAAGAAAAGAGATGAGACACCGGACCGATATTGAAATCTTAATGGCTGATGCTCTTAAGGATAATAATATTGAAGCAGTTGAGCAATGGCCTATCAGAGGAAAGTATGGTTATTCATTAGACTTCGCAATACCTGAACTAAAGATTGATATTGAAGTTGATGGAGAACATTATCATAAACTTGGGAACTCTCACGATCGTAAAAGAAACTGGGCGTTAAGAAATCGTGGATGGAAGATTATAAGATTTAGGGGAAATGAGATAAAGAATAATATTATGGAATGCATAGAGAAATTAAAAGTTATAATTGCTGAAAGGAGGTTGGTTTCACATGGAGATAAAAGTATCAGTTAAGGGTACGGCACCGCTTCTATTGCATAAGTATGTAGAAGCAGATGCCACAACTTCCAAGAAAAAGAAGAAGGTTTATATTCCTGAAGAGGAAGCGGAGAAGGTTTGTTACAGAACACAAGATAAACAAATCTATATTCCATCCACACACTTCAAAGGATGTATGATTAAGTCTGCAGTAGATTTTATTTACTCTGGCCGAAAAACTTACAAGGATTATATCAAGTCCGGAATGGTAGGGTTTGGAAAATTATATTGAACCTTTAATTAGGAAGAATATGGTATGTTGAGTTGAGGAGAGCTGATGTACGATCGGCTAAGGTAGGGTTTTGTACGTTCAGGTGCGTTGTGGTGAGATGGGGTAAGGTATGGAAAATAATATAAAAATGAAAAGAAACATAAAATCAAATGGGATTCTTTAAAGTAGTAGCAACATTGCTCGGATGGCTTTACGATCTCCTAATGCTCCCATTTGTGATTTTGTGGAAAATCGGAAAAGTTCTGGCCTTCTTGGCCTTCATAATAATAATCTCTCTCCTTGCATGGGGATTGTTCTTTTCTTAGTTGTATAAAACCAACAGACTTAAATAATACTTAAACCTACAAATATCAATGGAAAATGAGCAAAATAGTAATATCATCAAACCACAAACTAAAATCGTTCTAGCGAAGTATAAAAGGTGCTCTACAGATAACCAAGAACTAGTTTTACAAGATGAGATACTCGAGAAGCATATTAAGAGAATGAAAGAGGATAATCCAGAAAAGGAATATGAAGTATTAAGTTTTGAAGACTTCGCAGTTTCAGGAAAATCAATGGAAAGGTTAGATTTTCAAAAGATGATGGAGTTATGTAGAAAGAAGAGGATTGATATGATTCTATTCACAAAGCTAGATCGTTTAGCTAGGAGCCTCCAGGACCTTTTAAACACAGCCTCACTACTGGAATCAAAGAACGTTGAGTTTATTGTTGTTGAGCAGAATTTAGATACTTCCACATCACAAGGTAAGTTATTATTCCATATTTTGGGAGCATTTGCAGAGTTTGAGAGAACAATCATCCGGGAAAGGATGGAGGCTGGTAGAAAACGTGCAGAATTGGTAGGAACCAAGTCCGGAAAGCCATGCCATAGGCCTAAGGTTCAGATTGATGAAGATGGTGTAAAACATAAGTATCAGAAAGGAATGTCCATGCATTCGATTGCCAAACAATACGGAGTTTCAATAACTCCCATAAGAAGGATCCTTAAAAAAGAGATTAGTGATAATCAACGTAAGGAATTTGAGAAAATGAAGGAAAAATTTGAATGAAAATTAAAAAACAACTATCAAGGTCTGCAATCCTAGAGGCCGCAGTCCAGGTATCAAGTGTAGGAATAAGTTTCTACCTAATTGATCTTAGGGGGTTTCCCTTTTTGGCAAACCGCAATAATCCTAACTCCAACATACTTTCTTATAAGATTTCTAATAAACAAAAACTGGATATTCAGTAAATAGAGGATTCTAAGGAGCTAATGGACTTTTAATACCTATTTCCTTATCATCGAAGTAAAAAGGTGCGTATGTTGGACTTAAGAAGCTACAGGAGCACATTATGGGCCCACTGTCATCAGTTATGGCTTTCTTGGCTCCATAAATCATAGGATTACTAATACATGAGTTTCCATCTTTCATTGCAAGGACAAATATGGTAGAAACTAAGATAATTCCAACTATTAAACCATAAAATAAATATTTAGAGACAATTACTGTTTTCATTTTGTGTTTTCCATATTTTTAGTTGCCTTGTTTGAAGCTGCGATAAGCCATAAAATAAATACTATGAAAACTACTGCTGAAATAATCATAATTATTGTATTACTATTCATTTTCTCTTTTTAGTCTCAACTTTAAAATATTCTCTTACAATCTCAGTCCTTCTTTTTGACGTTGCCATACTTCCAATAATTATTGCAACTACCTTAAAGAGAATTAACCATAAAGTTAATCTAATTAGAGATTCTGCTATTTCTAAATAGCCGCCTACAATAAATATTGAGCAGATAATCATAACATACCAAGGCATTGGACCAATATCTAAATCTACTTCTGCCGTACCCATTCTTTGTCTAAACTCTATACGATCTAACTGAGATAACTTATCAAGATCTTCTTTATTCACCCTCATTCTGTATAACCTCCTTTTCAATTACTTCTTCTGATTTAGAAGTGGAGGCGGGATCCGTAAGCGAATCCTCCTTTTTGTCCTGTTGGACTTCCCCCACCTTTTTGGTGTCAATTACCTTAGGCTTGACTTCCTCACTCTTAAGAGTATGATTGTAATGAGAATCTGTGTCTTCGATTGCAGATTCAAGTTTTTTAACATCTTTCTTCTTATTTATTTTGAAATACATATAAGTTCCACCCATCCCTATAAATATCCCCATAATAATTGCTAAGGGTAGAAGGGCAGTCATCCTGCCGGTCTCAAACCGCTTGAAGAAGCGATATTATTTATATTCTTCAG
>SDBT01004766.1_pt1 | contig 22933 bp, 26 predicted proteins | sample 2277101 | NCBI WGS metagenome assembly SDBT01 (sample SAMN10404973, study PRJNA504765) | marine sediment metagenome | isolation source: marine sediment core GS10_PC15, 103 cmbsf | place: Arctic Ocean: Southern Knipovich Ridge | collected 2010 | reverse complement strand
GCCTCTTATGCAAAAGAAAATTTTATCAACTGTCTTATTGTTAGCACCATTTATCTTCACTTTTGCTTTTGCCTTAGATATCTATGTGCCAAGCATTCCTGCTATTCATACCTACTTTGCAACTACTCCGGTAATTGTGCAGCTCACCATTAGTGTCTTTTTGTTAATGACGGGGATTGGTCAATTAATTGTAGGCCCGCTTTCTGATAACTTTGGGCGACGGTGGATCATTATATCGGGTACTTTAACTTTTTTAGTGGGCAGCATAATAGCGGCACTGTCGCCGAATATTGAAACTCTGATTATTGCCAGAGCGATACAAGGTTTTGGCGCTTGTGGAATGATGGTCGCCACTTTTGCTGTAGTGCGCGACTTATATTCTGGAGATGATTGTGCGCGCATTTACAGTTTTTTAAATTCAACTATTTCATTGTCACCACTCATTGCGCCTATTATTGGTGGCTATCTAGCAGTCTGGTTCGGTTGGCGTAGCGCCTTTTTGTTTTTAGCTATCATGTCTTTTTTCATTGCTATTTTGGGTTTGGCCAAAGTAAAAGAAACGCTCATGCCTGAAAACAAGGTAAAGTTTTCTAAAAAGCTGTTTAGCAACTACTTTCTGATTATCAAAGATCGTAAATTTCAGATGTATACTTTTTGCGCCTGTGCAGGATTTGCCTGTTTCTTGACTTTCTTCTCAGTATCCTCTTATATCATTATCGGCTTGCTTGGCATACCTAAACAACATTTTGGGTATTATTTTGCATTCATTGGTATTTCATTTTTCCTTAGCAGCCTACTTTGTGGCTATTTGGCTGAGAAAATTGGTACATACAAAACGGTATTGTTAGGGACATTGTTAATTGCATTAGCTGGTGTAATTATGTTTGCCTGGTATATGCTTTTTGGACTCAGCATGGTTGAATTCATGGTACCTATGTTGGTTATGAGCCTTGGTGGCGCATTTTTAATGGGGGCAGGAGCAGGTGGTGCTATCGAGCCTTTCCCAACTATGGCTGGTGCAGCATCTGCAGTATTTGGTTCTTGTGAATTTGTTTTTGCATTTATAGTGTCGACTGTTGTCTTGGAGTGGAAAGTCACCAGCACCATTCCATTGTCATTAACATTATTTGTTTTAGGTGCGTTGGCATTTCTATTTTGTATTCGATTTTATAAAAGATTGAGTGTGCCGATGCAATGATAGATTATAACGATACTTAACTTTCTCGTTCAATATGGTAGAATCCCTTGTTCATTTTCTAACCAGGGGGATTTTGTATGAGGTTTCTAAAACTTACCGTCTTTGCCACACTTGCGATTTTGCTTGGTGGTTGTGTGCTCACAACGAATCAAGTTCAGCTTAATAAACCACTTGGAGCTCCTGCAAAGGGTGCTCACTACTCTAAGAAGCATGTGGCTTTGAAGGTTGGTAAAATTACCGATAATCGTGGTGTGAAAAATCCTAATTTTATTGTCCATAAACGCAATGGGTTTGGCATGTCGATGTCAGGCGGCATTGTTGGTGATCAAGCTGTTGCCACCACCATTCAGCAATACTTGCAGTCAGGCTTAAAAAAGCTTGGCTATAATGAAGATTCATCACAGGCGCAATATACCTTAACGGGTAGTCTTGAAAAAACAGGCTATCACTTTGTGCCAGGCGCATTTACTGCAAAGCCGGTATTGTGGACTAAAATCAATCTACGTTTAACGAATAATAAAACCGGCAAACAGGTTTGGCATAAATTTATTCTCAGTTATGGTGAAGCGGAAAGGACGATGATTCTTGATGCGTCGTCAATGAAAACTGCGTTTAATAATTCATTGATTAATATTGTGCATAAAGTACAAACATCGGATGCTTTTTATCAAGCAATGAACTAACGAATACCTCACCCAGAGCGCAATGCTCTGGGTGAGTTTTAACTTAGGCTTGAATTTTTTCCCATTGTGACAGATTTAACTCTGTAGCGAGTAGCTCTGGGATTTTGCTGATGAAACTTTTGATGTGGGACGTTTCTAAATGTTGGTCTAGCGCGGCTTTATCTGACCATTGCTCATAGAACATAAACTCTTCTGGTTGGTCGGTGTTTTGGTGAAAGTCATAACAAATGCAGCCTTGTTCTGCACGTGTTGGCTGAATCAATGACAATAGCGTATTTTTCAGTTCATCTGTTTTACCAGGTTTTGCCGACATGGTTGCAATAAGTGTGAGTGGTTTGCTCATCATCGTTTCCTTTCTTGTGAATACAAAAAAGGGCCAGTAATACTGGCCCTTTGAGACAATTTGATCACCTAAGTGACGCTGAAATTAGTCTTCTATAACAACAACATTAATAGCGTTTAAGCCCTTAGGTGTGGTTTCAGTTTCAAATTGAACTTTTGAACCATCACGTAAGTCACCGCTTTGGATGCTGTTTTGGTGTACGAATACGTCTTTACTGCCATCATCTGGCGTAATGAAGCCAAAAGCTTTAGCGTGGTTAAAGAATTTGACAGTACCTGTAATTGTCGACATTGAGAAATACCTCTTAAAAATTATTTGTGCAACATGCGAGCGAAATTATAGTACAACCAGCTACTCACAGCTAGCTTTTTATTGCCGATTAGAGTGTTTTTCTGACTATTTCACTGAAAAGATCATTATTTGTGCGATTTCAGTAGATTTTCTAGCTATATTTTTGATAAATGGACACCCGGCAGAGTCCCCAACTCATTAGGTGTTGATTGGTGTAGATCTCGCTAAAATTGTCTGAGCGCAGTTTTTTGGTTGTAATAATTACTCTCACGCCTGCCTTCAACCCTTCAAGCTTGGCTAAGAGCTTATCCCAGGTTTGGCCAAAGAGGCCGGTTGCGTTGATAAAGATGATGTTGGCATCACTGAAATCATGTTGGAGAAAATTATTTTGAAAAAAATGAATATTGCAGGTGTTATTGCTTAGTTTCCGTGCAAGATTGCTTGAATGTTGATGTAAGCGGGGCAGCAGCTCAATGCCATAGGATGTTTGTAAATCAAAAAATAGGGCGGCGATGATGACTGCTTTGCCCGTGCCCGACCCAATATCAACAAATGTTTCACCGGTTATGGGCCTGGCCTGCGCAAGAATGTCGCGAAACGGATCTAGCAAGACTTCGCCATAGGTGAATGCAAAGTCTTGCAATTGCAAACGTTCTCTTTCTGATTTGGCTATTATTGCGCCATTCGTGTGTTGATATAGCTTGAGGTAGAGTCGTCGCTTTTTCCAGGTGTTGAGTTTGGTCAAGATATTCATCAAAAGATGGCCAATAGTTCATTTAAAAATCGCTTTCCTAGCTCAGTTGTTTGACATTGTTTTTCGTTATAAGTGAGTAATTTCTGTTCTGCTGCTAGGTCTAATTTATTAGAGATGATTTTCCACTGTAAACCGGTGTGATTTTCAAATAACGTTTTGCTAATCGGTTTGTTAAGTCGTAAATGATTCAGCATGAATTCTAAAACAATATCATCTTGACTGAGCGTTTTAGTATCTGCTGTAAATGGTTTCATTGGATCTAAATATGAAGTAGGTAATTTACGTTTCCAGTAACGAGTAATTTCACCGCTATCTAACTGTGTGATTTTACCATGTGCGCCAGCGCCAATTGCCAGATAATCACCAAACTGCCAATAATTAAGATTATGTAAACACTGTGTGCCGGTTAAACTATAAGCCGAAATTTCATATTGTTGGTGATGGTTTGCAGCTAAAACGAGCTGGCCTTTTATTTGCATATCCCAAATAATATCATCATCTGGCAGCACCGGTGTGTGTCGATAAAAAACAGTGTTGGGCTCGATGGTTAATTGGTACCAAGAAAGATGTGTGGGCTCTAACGCAATGGCAGATGTTAAATCGAATAGGGCATCTTCTTGGCTTTGGTCGGGTAAGCCAAACATTAAATCAATATTAAAGTTATCGAAGCCTGCATTTTTTGCTGCAATGACAGCAGCTGTTGCCGTTTGTGCATCATGTATTCGACCCAGGCGTTTAAGCTTTTCATCTTGAAAGCTTTGAATACCAATAGATAAACGATTAATTCCTGCTTGCTTAAATCCGTTGAATCGTTGTTGCTCAACCGTGCCAGGATTGGCTTCAAGGGTAATTTCGGCATGGCGAGCGATAGGGACGATATTATTGACGCCTGATAATAATTGACTGATGGCTTCTGGCGAAAATAAACTTGGCGTACCACCGCCAATGAAAATGCTCTGAATGCTTCGTCCTTGTGCTAGTGATGCATCTAAGCCTAAATCTTCAAGGAGTGCGTTGATGTAGCTTTGCTCAGGCAAGTTATTAGGGGCTGTATGCGAGTTGAAATCACAGTAAGGGCATTTTTTGATGCACCAGGGAATGTGAATGTAAAGAGACAGTGGAATATTTTGCATGAAATACAGTATCATACTTGCTAAACACTGTAAACTTAACGAGTTATAGCTTTCATGCGTGATGCTTTCAATCTTTGGTGTCAACCGGTAGAATAGCTTCCATGCACAAAAAACCAGAAATCTTGTACACCAAATCTGTGGCACAAAGCCGCATTTTTCATGTGCAGGAATTACACCTGCGCTTTGAAAACGGTGAGGAGCGCTTGTATGAACGCTTGCGTGGCGGTAGCAAGGGGTCTGTAATGATTGTCCCAATGCTGGATGATGACACAGTATTGCTTGCTCGTGAATATGGTGCCGGTGTGGAAGATTACTATCTTGGTTTGCCCAAAGGCATTATTGAGCAAGATGAGGATGTGTTGGCTGCCGCAGATCGTGAGATACAAGAGGAGGTTGGTTATGGCTCGCGTAATTTAACCTTGCTAAAAACCTTATCAGCATCACCGGGTTATATGTCACGTAGTATGTATTTGGTATTGGCGCGGGATCTTTATGCGCAAAAAATTCCCGGTGATGAACCTGAAGAAATTGAAGTGGTGCCTTGGAAGTTGAGTAACTTAACAGCCTTGGTTGAACGAGAAGATTTTCATGAGGCGCGCAGCATTGCGGCTTTATATATGGTGAAGGATTTACTTAATGACAAATCATGATATAGCACAATGGGTTGAGCCCTGTGTCGAACTTGCAAAACGTGCAGGCCTTGGTATTTTGGATGTTTATACGGGCGCAGGTGGATTTGATATTATAACTAAATCAGATAATTCGCCTCTGACTAAGGCAGATTTAATTTCCAATGACATTATTACAACCGGCTTAAAAAGTCTCACACCAGATATTCCAATAATCACTGAAGAAAATACCATTCCACCATTTAATGAAAGACGTGATTGGTCCGTCTATTGGTTGATTGATCCACTGGATGGTACGCGTGAATTTATTAATCGCAGTGGCGAATTTACGGTTAATATTGCGTTAATTGAAAATAACCGCCCTGTTGTCGGTGTGATTTATATTCCTGTATCAGGCGTGAGTTATTATGCTTGTGCTGGAAAAGGTACATTGAAACGCGATAATCGTGGTGATGTACAACCGATCAAAACACGTGTTTGGGAAGCAAGTGATACTAAAGTATTAGCCAGCCACAGTCGGCGACTTGAAGATCTGCGTCAACGATTAGCAGATATTGCTACTTTTGATATTAAGCACATCGGTAGCTCGTTAAAATTTTGTCGCATTGCCGAAGGTATTGCTGACTTTTATCCGCGCCTGGGCCCCACTAGCGAATGGGATACAGGTGCCGGCCAATGCATTCTTGAGGAAGCCGGTGGTAAAGTTGTCGACCTGCAAGGCCGCCCACTTGTTTATAACAGTAGTGAATCTATTTTGAATCCACATTTTATGGCGCTGGGTGATACAGCGCTTTTAGACGTAATTTTAAAACATTTTAAATAAAGGAGATTTCGATATGAGAAGACAACAAGTTAAAGTAGCGATTACCGGCGCAGCAGGACAAATTGGTTATGCATTGGTTTTCCGTATTGCCAGCGGTGATATGTTTGGCCCAGAAACTGATGTGGAATTACAATTATTAGAATTACCGCAAGCGTTACCTGCGTTAAAGGGTGTTGCAATGGAATTAGACGATTGTGCATTCCCATTATTGCGCAAAGTGGTTTGTACGGATGAATTAAGCGTTGCGATGAGCGATGCGAACTGGGTTATTTGTGTGGGTGCTGTACCACGTAAAGCAGGTATGGAGCGCGGTGATTTACTGGAAATTAATGGCGGTATTTTCACTAAACAAGGTAAAGCGATTAATGATTATGCCGCTAAAGATGTGCGTGTGTTAGTCGTTGGAAATCCATGCAACACGAATTGTTTAATTGCGATGAATAATGCAGCGGATGTGCCAGCCGATCGATTTTTTGCAATGACGATGCTAGATGAAAAGCGCGCACGTGCTCAGTTAGCAATTAAAGCGGGAGTTACAGTTAATGATATTCAACAAATGAACATTTGGGGAAATCACTCCGCAACACAATACCCCGATTTTTATAATGCCAAAATTAATGGTAAACCAGCTGCTGAAGTTATTAATGATGAAGCTTGGTTGCAAGGTGACTTTATTAGCACCGTTCAAAAACGTGGTGCTGCAATTATTGCAGCTCGTGGCGCATCGTCTGCAGCATCTGCAGCTAATGGCATTATTAGCAGTGTTAACAGTATGGTATTTGATACGGCAGCAGGCGAACACTATTCGATGTGTTTAGCTTCACAAGGTCAATATGGTGTGGATGAAGGTTTGATTTTTTCATTCCCATGTCGCACTGAAAACGGTCAAGTAAACGTTATTACAGGTATTGAGCACAATGCATTTGGCCAAGAAAAATTTGATGTGACATTAAACGAGCTAAGAGAAGAGCGTGATGCGGTACGTGAATTAGCCTTGGTATCCTAATACTCAAGTCACTTAAGGGCATCTCTTTTCTAGAGGCGCCCTTAAGTCCAGATTGCCACAACCGCCATCAGCACCATACCCGATAGCAGTGGAATTAGATGACGCGCTTTTAATACTTGTTTGAAACCTGAAAAGTGCTCGCCGCCGGCATGCATTAAGCCTATATAAAGAAAGGTACCCGCTGCAAATGCATTAAAGCTGGCTTCAAGCACATTGCCTGGATGAGTCATAAAAACACTCGAGATAGCCGTAGCGGCTAATATGCCAATTGGCGTCATTAGTGAAAAAATGAAAATAAGACTCATGGTTTTTGTTGACGTGAGGTTATCTCGACGCAGTTTGGTGGCCAGAGCAAAACTAGCAGCACCTTTATGCGCAACAATCGCAAAAAAGATCAGCACCGCATTGCTCATGGTCATATTAATGCCCAAGGCGCTGCCAGCTATCAGCGAATGCAGCGATAAGATCAAAAGGAGAAATATGCCGATGTCATGGCTAAAGCGGCGTAAACGTTGCAACATAAACAATAATGCAAATCCCAGTGCGCAGAGTAAAAAACCAAAAGGGTAGCCACCATTGCCTAAGCCGCTGTGATAATCGTGTTCGGCGGTTGGTAGAAGGTGAAATAACGCAATCCCAAGAAATACACCGCTGGCAAAAAAATCAGATATCGCTAGTTTGTTTTTATGTCCTGCAAGCGTGCGCAGTGGCAATAAGCCTGCAACAAGTGCGACTAGCCAGATCACGATGCTGGCGAGGATTTTGAATGATATTAAGCTCATGAGTGAAATTGTCACCTGCGATGAGGACTGAGTCCAGATAATTATTGAATTTACGTGAATTAGTGGCGGATTCATATTATTATTGAGTCTAAAATATAAAAGAGGCCCCACTATGAACCTAGACTTCTTAGAATTTGAACAACCCATTGCTGAGCTAGAGGCTAAGATTGAAGAGCTGCGCCATGTCAGCAGTGATTCTGAAGTTAATTTGATGGAAGAAATTGCCAGGCTGGAAATCAAAAGTGACGAGCTGACGAAATCAATTTTCTCCAATCTTAACCCATGGCAAAAAGTGCAGCTTGCGCGCCACCCGCAACGGCCACACACCATGGATTACATACCACTAATTTTCGATGATTTTGAAGAATTGCATGGTGATCGTCATTATTCAGATGGACCGAGTATCGTGGCGGGTCTTGCTAAATTGAACGGCGAGGGTGTGATGGTGATGGGCCACCAAAAGGGTCACACCACCAAAGAAAAGCTAAGACGTAATTTTGGCATGCCAAAGCCTGAAGATTACAGAAAGACGCTGCGCTTAATGAAAATGGCAGAACGTTTTCAATTGCCTGTATTTACGTTTATTGATACTTCTGGTGCATATCCGGGTATCGGCGCTGAAGAGCGCAACCAAAGTGAAGCGATTGCACGTAATTTATTTGAAATGGCAAAACTAAAAACTCCAATTATTTGTACTGTTATCGGTGAGGGTGGCTCGGGTGGTGCGTTGGCAATTGGCGTTGGTGACCGTGTTTTTATGCTGGAATACAGTATTTATTCGGTGATTTCGCCAGAAGGGTGTGCGTCTATCTTGTGGAAAAGTCAGGATAAAGCGGCAGCGGCTGCAGAAGCCATGCGCGTGACTTCGGGTAAAATCAAAAAACTCGGCTTAATTGATCGAGTCATTAAAGAGCCTCTGGGTGGTGCGCATCGTGATAGGCAGCGGATAGCGGCGAATCTAAAAAAACGTTTTTCAATTAGTTTGTCGACATTGAATAAATTATCAACTGCTGAACTATTAGAGCAGCGTTATGAGCGTTTAATGCAATACGGACGTACATGATTTCCATTGATCCAGCGCAACATTATTGTGTGGCATATAGCGGTGGATTGGATTCACATGCTTTATTACATCTGCTAGCTAAGCAACATGCAATTATTCGTGCTGTACACGTTAATCACGGCTTAAGTGAAAATGCACTCCAATGGGTTGAGCATTGTAAACAGGTTTGTGCAGAATTAAATATCGATCTGACCGTTATCTCGATCGAAGTAAAGCCAAAGAAAGGCGAAAGCTTAGAGGCCGTTGCGCGCACGCTACGTTATCAAAAGATATTTAGCCAACTACAAACAGGTGAGATTTTATTAACGGCGCATAATCAAAATGACCAAGCAGAGACATTATTGTTACAGTTATTACGTGGAGCAGGACCCAAAGGCTTGTCAGCTATGCCAGAAATATCAGAAAGGCATCACAGACCCATTTTAAATTATTCACGAGCAGAGATTGTTGATTATGCAAATCAACATCAATTGCTATGGATAGAAGATGAAAGTAATCAGAACTTGAGTTTTAATCGTAATTTTATTCGTCACCAAATTATGCCTAAATTAACCGAGCGTTGGCCGTCCGCACATAAAACCATTGCGCGCAGTGCGGTGCTTTGCGCAGAAGGGGCGGAACTATTATATGATCTTGCAGAGATTGACTCTATAACAGTACTTAATCAAAAGAGTAATACATTAATCATCTCTAATTTAAATAAACTCGGTGCGCCAAGACAAGCGAATCTTCTTCGATATTGGTTGCAGTATTTAGGGTTACCATTACCAAGTCAGATTAAAATAAAACAAATTCAGCAAGAAGTGATGTTAGCACGTGAAGATGCCATGCCGCTGGTGCATTGGCCAGGCGCTGAAGTGCGGCGTTATCGTGGAGAGTTATATGCAATGCCACCACTAGCAGAACATGATGCAAGTTTTGAATGTGCCTGGCAAACCGACCAGCCATTAAGCTTGCCAGGAAATCAGCAACCCATCTCCTGTGTGGATCTTATTAGACTCAATGATAATCTTGGCCAATATACCACTCTCACAGTTCGCTATCGCCAGGGTGATAAGAAAATTAAAAAACTATTACAAAAACAAGGTATACCGCCATGGCTGCGTGATCGAGTGCCTTTGTTTTATGCGGGTGATTTATTACTTGCCTATATTAAGCCAAAGTAAAGGAGGTTGGCAGATGAAAAATCGGCCATTGGTGATACTGCATGGCTGGAGTGACAGCTCTCGTTCCTTTCAGCGGTTGGCACGGCTATTACAAGAACAACTTGGGCGTACACCACAACTAGTTAATCTTGCTGATTATATTTCCATGGATGACGATGTCACATTTGCGGATATTGTTGCGGCGATGATGCGTGCTTGGCGGCGTGAAAAATTACCTGAAGAACCCGGTAGTGTTGATGTGATTGTGCATAGTACGGGTGGGTTAATAATTCGAGATTGGTTGACGACAAATTATGCGCCCGACAAAGCGCCAATTAAACATTTATTAATGTTGGCTCCGGCTAATTTTGGTTCGCAATTAGCACATAAAGGTCGTGCATTTTATGGTCGTATTATAAAAGGATTTAGAGGCCGTAAATTATTTCATGTGGGTAAACATTTATTGCGAGATTTGGAGTTAGCTAGCCCCTATACCTGGAATTTAGCGTTGAAAGATCGGTTTGGTCGGCATCATTATTATGGTCCTGGTAATGTTTTATGCACGGTATTAGTTGGCAATAGTGGTTATCATGGTATTTCAGCGGCGGCCAACGAGGTGGGTTCTGATGGCACAGTGCGGGTTTCTTGCGCCAATTTGAATTGCGCTCATTTACTAGCTGATTTTAGTCAAGACCCTTTGAATCCGAGCTATAAACTTCAACATTCAAATGGTATGACGGCGTTCGGTGTTCTGGACGATGAAAATCATAGCACAATTGCAGGCAAGGATGCAGGTCCAAAAAATCCATCGACACTTGAAGCGATGGTGCGGGCGTTAACAGTTGATGACGATGACTTTGCAAATTTCTGTCAAGATTTAGACACGCAAACTGCTGCATTAATGAAAAATACTGATACAAGCCGTAAAAAACAAGGTTATCAGAACACAGTAACTTTTGTTCATGATCAGTTTGATCAACATGTGAATGATTATTTTATTGAGTTCTTTGAATCGCGCAGTCCTAGTAGTAAATTTACTGAGGAATTTTATGAAAGTGTAATTGAAACGGTGCATACAAATCAGCAGCACCCTTGTTTTCGCAGCTTATACATTAATTGCAGTACGCTTTATAACATCATTAATAATCATTGGCAGAATTTAAATGTCAGTTTAACCGCAACGCCTGAGTATGATGGCAAGCGCAATGTGGTTGGGTATCGTACATTTACCCAGGATGAGATTGGCGCGATAGCAATTCCCAAGGATAAATTAGATAAGCTATTTAGCGCAAATCGAACTATTTTGGTTGAGATTAAACTGAGACGTGAGCAAGCCGATAGTGTGTTTGAATTTAAGCATTAGGTAGAAAGTTTTAATTTCTCCCAATAATTTTCGTATAGCGTGCGAGCTTTTGCTGGCAAACCTGTTTGAAAATGGCTCCGTTCTAGGATTTTGTTGCTGGGATAGATGGTTGGATTGTTGCGTATTTCTTTAGGTAATAGTTTTACTGCGGCCTGATTGGGGCTGGCAAAACCTGTTTCTAGCGATAACATTTTTGCAATATCTGGGCGTAGAATAAAATTCATAAACCGGTAGGCATTTTTTAAATGTGGTGCATTTTTAGGAATAGCCAGTGTATCTATCCATAGCACGAAACCTTCTTTTGGATAGACAAAACGAATGTGTTTATTATCCGGCATGAGACGATTAATATCACCATTCCAGCCTATACCTAGTGTGGCATCATCATCGGCATAAATATTTTGGTATGCATCGGAGTTAAACAATTTTACATTGGGTAGTAAGTCCAGCAGGGCTTCATAAGCTGACTTAATCTTTTCTGGATCGGTCGTATTAACTGAATAACCTAGCTTGATCATTGTGAGGCTAAACACATCGCGTTGGTCATTCAATAATAATATTTTGTCACGATATTTTTTATTCCAAAGGTCTTTCCAGCTCGTAATACTGCCAGGTGTGTAATATTTATCATTATATACAATACCAGTTATACCCCATATGTAAGGAAAACTGTATTGATTGTGCGGATCAAATGATTTGTTTAAAAGAGTTGGGTTCAGATTTTTGAAATTAGATAGTTTTATTTTGTCCAATTTATGAAGCAAGCCTAGTCGTTGCATGCGTTGTAGGTAGTAACTTGTCGGTGTGATAATGTCGTAACCAATATTTGGATTTGATCTAATTTTAGCATATAGCGTTGCGTTACTATCAAAATAGCTGACATTAACTCGAATGCCAGTTTCTTTGGTAAATTGTTTCACTATGTTTTCTGGAATGTAATTGGACCAAGTATAAATATTCACCACGTTATCGTTTGCTATGGCTTTATAGCTGATTAGAAAAATCATGATTGTTAAGAGTGTCTTCAGGGCATCACTCAATATAGGTTTTACGCAGGAACCGTTCATGATTTCTTACCCATTATTTTTTGTGCGGATATGACAATAACAAACGTTAGCACTAGCATGATTGCGCATAATGCATTAATTTCAGGTGACACCCCCCCTTTGATAGCTGCAAATATCCATAAGGGTAGAATTTGATATGAGGGTCCGCTGACAAAATAGCTTACGACCACATCATCCATTGATAACGTAAAGCTCAATAACCAAGCTGCTATGATGGCTGGCCACATGAGGGGGATAATAATTTTATAGAATATTGTCGAATCACGAGCACCTAAGTCTTTGGCCGCTTCAAAGCTGTGTTTGTCTAACCCTTGCATACGCGCATAAATAATCAAAATGGCAAAAGGTGTGCAGAACGTGATGTGTGCGAGTAATAAGCTGGTGAAACCCAGCGGCAGATGTAATAATTTATAAAGCAATAGCAAGGCAACGGCTAGTACGATATCGGGTATTAGAATTAAACCGAAAATCGCTGCATTAAATACAGATTTGCCGAAGAAGCGATAGCGAAACAAACAGGTTGCAGCAACTGTTCCAGCAAATGCAGCAATGCTTGAAGCCAGTGTTGCTAGCAGAATTGAATGCCCGGCAGTGGTGATTAATTGATGATCTTGAATAAGCTGCTGATACCACTGCATAGTGAAGCCATGCCACAGTGATGAAAAGCGAGCGCTATTGAAAGAAAGCACTACTACAATCAATAATGGGAAATAGAGGAAAGTATAGATGAGTATTAAATACAATTTTTTTAAAATATTGCTCATGCGAATAGTATCTCATCTTTTTTTACCTTGGTTCTTAGCCAGTAATAAACTAACATGCTTGTAAGTATCAGCATCAATAACAGACTAATGGCTGATCCCTGCGGCCAGTTACCTAATTGTAAAAATTGAATTTGAATAAGATTGCCGAGTAAGATGCTCTTTGCACCGCCGAGTATAACGGGAATATAAAATAAAGTCATGGCGGGTAAAAACACCATTATTATGCCGGCAAAAATACCCGGTTTTGTGTGCGGGTAAATGATTTGGGTTAATATTGTCAAGCGTCTGGCGCCAAGGTCACGTGCAGCTTCCAGTAATCTATTATCCAGTTTTTCCATATTGGCGTATAAAGGTAATATCATAAACGGAAGTAAGGTGTAAACTAAGCCAATATAGACAGCAGTATTTGTATAGAGTATTTGTAGAGGCTGATGAATAATGCCTAGCCACAATAAAGCGGAGTTGAGCAGACCTTTGGTTTTAATTATTGCCATGATGGCATAGCTGCGAATTAAAGAACTTGTCCAGAATGGAATCATTACCAGTAGCAACATAAACAGCTGTTTGCTACGTGGCATGCGACTGATGATGTAGGAAAAAGGGTATGCCAAAATAAGGCAAATGAATGTTGTGATCGCAGCTAGCGTAAACGAGCGCCAAAAAATCTTAAGATAAAGTGGGTTGACGAGTTGTTCGATATTGTTGAGCGTTAGTGGCAGATGATATAAATGCGTGCTGTCTGACGATAAAAAGCTAATACACAATATTGCGCCAATTGGGAGCAATGCAAATAGAGTTAGCCATAGCCATAACATGGAAAGTGATATATCTCGAAACAGATTAAACGGCTTCATAAGGTAAAATAACCTCCCACCCATGATGCCAGTCAATCCAAACTCGTTCACCAATCGTGTAGGCGAGATCTTCATCATCTTCATTGAAAAACTCAGTGGCTGAAATTTTCCTACCCGAGTCTAAGAGGACGATTAAGTCAACTGTGCTGCCTTTATATATTACCTGTTCAACTTTTCCTGGAAACATATGGCTAGTATCAGTGACTTCGGTTTTGTCCCACACATTGATATCTTCAGGGCGTAAAATGACATTGATTTCACTTCCAGCTTTATAGTGTAGTGTATTGTTAAAACGAAAATCTACGCCTTCAATTTTTGCATAAAAGTAAAATTCTTCAACTTTTGTGATGGTCGATGAAAAAATATTTGTTTCACCGATAAACTTGGCTGCAAATAAATTAATAGGTTCTTCATAGATATCACGTGGCGATCCAATTTGAACAATTCTGCCGTGATCCATGACGACAATTCGATCAGATAATGTTAATGCTTCTTCTTGATCATGTGTGACGAAAATAAAAGTGATACCTATGCGCTGTTGTAATTCTTTCAACTCAACTCGCATGGATTTTCTGAGATTATAATCAAGTGCGCTTAATGGTTCATCGAGCAGCAGAACGTTAGGTTCATTGACAGCAGCTCTTGCAATTGCGACACGTTGTTGTTGCCCGCCACTTAATTGCTGAGGCTTTTTATTGGCATGCTCTGACATTTTGATCTTAGCTAAGGCATTATTGACTCGGTCGGTGATTTCAGATTTAGCGATTTTTTTGCAGCGCAAACCAAATGCAATATTGTCGAATACGGTCATATGTGGAAATAGCGCGTAGCTCTGAAAGACCATATTAATAGGGCGTCTTTCAGGTGGTATTGTTGTGATATTTTCTTGGTTTAAGTAGATACTACCCGTGTCTGGTTGCTCAAAGCCTGCAATTAAGCGTAATAAAGTGGTTTTGCCACAGCCAGACGGGCCGAGAAAGGTGATAAACTCACCATCTTTGACCTGCAGGTTGATATTCTCCAGTACGCTATGGCCAGAGAAGCTTTTACTGATATTTTCAACTGAGATAACGTTGTCCAAATCACAGGGTCTCCAGGTGCTACTTATAAGGCGGGCGATTATTCTCTATTTTGATCTTCTTGTCTATCAGTCGATGGTGATTGCTTATTTCTTGGACTTCGGTACAATGAACTCCCGGGTTTTAAGCATAAAGGCCGGGACAATTCTTATGACGCAATACATCTTTTTTACTGGCGGTGTCGTCTCTTCTTTAGGGAAGGGTCTGACAGCGGCATCATTGGGCAGCCTGCTTGAAGCACGCGGCTTAAACATCACATTAATGAAACTTGATCCTTATATCAATGTTGATCCTGGGACCATGAGCCCGTTTCAACACGGTGAGGTCTTCGTCACTGACGACGGTGCTGAGACTGACCTGGATTTGGGGCATTATGAGCGATTCGTCAATACCACCATGGCAAAGCGCAATAACTTTACCACTGGACGGGTGTATGCGGATGTGATTCGCAAAGAGCGTCGCGGTGACTATTTGGGCGGAACGGTGCAAGTGATTCCGCATATCACCGATGAGATAAAGCTGAAAATCAAACAAGGTGCAAAAGGCGCTGATATTGCATTGGTCGAAATCGGTGGCACTGTGGGTGATATTGAGTCATTGCCATTCTTAGAAGCGATACGCCAAATGCGCATGGAGATGGGTGCGCAGCAAGTATTATTTATGCATCTGACGTTGGTTCCCTATATCGCTAGCGCGGGTGAAATCAAGACTAAGCCGACCCAACATTCGGTCAAAGAACTGCGCTCAATTGGTATTCAGCCCGACGTACTATTATGTCGTACAGAACGACCATTGCCAGAAAGTGCACGCAAAAAAATTGCCTTGTTTACGAATGTGGAAGAAGCGGGTGTCATTTCGCTGCCTGATGTTGACGTCATTTATGAAATTCCATTATGGTTGAAAAAACAGGGCGTTGGTGAGCTCGTGGTGAAGAAGCTCGGCTTTAAAACACCTGTGGCAGATTTAAGTGATTGGGAGGCAGTGGTGGATGCCTGTCGTCATCCTGAATCCGAAGTGACGGTTGCTATGGTTGGCAAATATATTGATTTAACCGATTCATACAAATCATTGAATGAAGCGCTAATTCATGCGGGCATTCAACTACGGACTAAAGTGCATATTCAGTATGTTGATGCTGAATCGTTAGTTGAGAAAGGAACTGGCGCATTAGCAACTGCGGATGCGATACTCGTGCCAGGCGGTTTTGGTGATCGGGGCATCGAAGGCATGATTTTAGCCGCACAATATGCTCGTGAAAAGCACATTCCTTATTTAGGTATCTGTTTAGGTATGCAAATTGCCATCATTGAGTTTGCACGCCATGTGGCCGATATGCCGAATGCCAACAGTACAGAATTTAACCCCAACTCAGAGTATCCGGTTGTGGCCTTAGTCACTGAATGGAAAACGCATGATGGCAAAGTTGAAAAGCGTAACCTGAATGCTGATATGGGTGGCACTATGCGATTAGGCGGCCAAAAATGTCATTTGGTCAGTGGCAGCTTGACGCGTAAATTGTATGGCAGTGATGAAATTACCGAGCGCCATCGTCATCGGTATGAGGTCAATGGTGAGTTGATTGAAGCCCTTGAAAAGGCGGGTTTGAAGGTAAGTGGACGATCACTGGATGCGAAGCTAGTAGAAATGGTAGAATTACCAGATCATCCGTGGTTTATTGGCTGCCAATTCCACCCTGAGTTTACGTCGACCCCACGTAAGGGGCATGCGTTGTTCACAGGATTCGTTGAAGCAGCTAAGGCTTATAATGTACAAATACATGAAGAAAGGGTAGGTAGTGAACATGAAACTATGTAATTTTACGGTCGGTGACAATCAGCCATTCTTTTTGCTTGCAGGTCCTTGTGTGATCGAAAGTGAGCAGTTGGCGCTGGATACAGCGGGTCAGCTTAAAGAAATGACGTCTAAACTGAATATTCCATTTATTTATAAATCCTCATTTGATAAAGCGAATCGCTCGTCAGGTGGCAGCTTTCGCGGGCCTGGAATTGAGAAGGGCTTGGCGATATTAGAAAAAGTTAAACAGCAAATTGGGGTGCCAGTAATCACTGATGTGCATGAAGACACGCCATTGCATGAAGTGGCGACGGTTGTTGATGTGTTACAAACTCCCGCATTTTTGTGTCGTCAAACGAATTTTATTAAGCGAGTTGCAGCCACCATGTTGCCGGTTAATATTAAAAAAGGCCAGTTTCTAGCGCCTGCTGACATGATCCATGTGGTTGAAAAGGCCCGGTCTGTTGGCAATAATCAAATTATGGTTTGTGAGCGCGGTGTGACCTTTGGCTACAATAATTTAGTGTCGGATATGCGTTCATTGGCGATAATGCGTGAAACCGGGTGTCCTGTGGTGTTTGATGCTACGCATTCGGTGATGCAACCCGGTGGGCAAGGTGCAGTGTCAGGTGGGCAGCGTGAGTTTATTCCGGTACTGGCCAGAGCCGCAACTGCTGTTGGGATTGCCGGATTGTTTATGGAGACGCATCCGAATCCTGCCAAAGCCTTAAGTGATGGACCCAATTCATGGCCATTACATCTGATGCGGTCGTTGTTAGAAACATTGCAGGCAATTGATCAAGTTGTTAAACAAGCTGTTCGTGAAACAGAAGAGGCTGTTGCAACTGTGTAGTGACTCCATTTAAAGAGAGAAAAAAAGTGTCAAAAATTAAAGCTATCAAAGGTAGAGAAATACTTGATTCACGAGGAAACCCAACTGTAGAAGCCGTGGTAACGTTAGAAACTGGCGCGCAAGGTTGGGCGGCTGTACCCTCAGGTGCGTCGACAGGCTCAAGAGAAGCATTAGAATTACGCGATGAAGACCCACACCGTTATTTTGGCAAAGGTGTGTTAACGGCAATTGGTCACGTAAATAATGAAATTCAAACTGCCTTAATTGGTTTTGATGTAAATGAACAAGCGACTATAGATCAAGCCATGATCGATTTAGATGGCACAGAAAATAAAGAGCGTTTGGGTGCAAATTCAATTTTATCTGTTTCTTTAGCTTGTGCGTATGCCGCTGCAAATGATAAAAACGTCAGACTGTTCCAGTCATTAAATCCAAATGGCCCATATAGCATGCCGGTGCCATTGATGAATATTATTAATGGTGGAGCGCATGCAGATAATAACATTGATATCCAGGAATTTATGATTGTGCCGGTCGGTGCACCCACCTTTTCAGAAGCATTGCGTTATGGCGCAGAGATTTTTCATTCGTTGAAAAATGTGTTGAAAAAGTTAGGGCTAAATACTGCAGTTGGTGATGAAGGTGGTTTCGCACCTGATTTAAAATCGAATGCACAAGCCATGGATGTGATTTTAGAAGCCATTGAAAATACCGGTTATGATATTGGTAAAGATATTTGTTTGGCTTTGGACGTGGCGAGTACTGAAATTTATAGCGATGGCTTGTATCACCTGGCGTCTGAAGATAAACACCTAAATAGTCTAGAGTTTGTGGCTTATTTGAAAAGCTTGGTGAGCCAATATCCTATTATTAGTATTGAGGATGGTTTGGCTGAAGATGATTGGGCAGGGTGGCAAGAGTTAACAACTCAATTAGGTGAGCGTGTGCAGTTGGTTGGTGATGATTTATTTGTAACGAATACGAAAATTTTACAAAAGGGTATTGATGAACATGTGGCGAATTCGATTTTAATAAAGTTAAATCAAATTGGAACGCTAACTGAAACACTTGCGGCCATTGATATGGCTAAAGAAGTTGGTTATAGCACCATTATTTCACACCGCTCCGGTGAAACAGAAGATCCTTTGATTGCAGATTTAGCCGTTGCAACCGCAGCAGGACAAATTAAAACGGGTTCTTTATGTCGTTCCGATCGAGTGGCAAAATACAATCAATTACTACGTATCGAGGAAACATTAACAAATCAAGCGCCTTATGCAGGAATAAGTGTATTCAACTTGGCGCCTAGCGTTGCTTTATGAAATTAATTATCGTCATACTGATTGCATTGTTGGTGTTGCTGCAATATGAGTTGTGGTTTGGGCAAGGTAGTGTGCGGCAGATTTTTAGAGTAAAACAATCGACGGCAGAGATTAATGTTGATGTGAAAAACTTTAAAGACAAAAATGATGTGTTGCTCGCTGATATTTACGGTTTGAAGCATGGTACGGCAGCCGTTGAAGAGCGGGCGCGTGATGAGTTGGGGATGGTTAAAAAAGGTGAAACATTTTTTCAGGTGGTAAAATAAGTGTCTAAAAAATATTGGGCTGTGATCCCTGCTGCGGGTATTGGTCAACGTATGGGCTACGATGTTCCTAAGCAATATTTAAAACTGCACGATAAAGCAATTATCGAATACACGTTAGATCTTATGCTAAAACATCCGTTAATTCATCAGGTCATCGTCGCACTGCACGAAGATGACCATTATTGGCAGCAATTACCCTTTTCCACTACGGATAAAATTATCACAGTTACCGGTGGTGGAACTCGAGCTGACTCTGTATTTAATGCGCTCAATAAGATCTCAAGGGATGCGCATGATGAAGATTGGGTGTTGGTTCATGACGCCGTGCGCCCCTGTTTACGCCGATCTGATCTTGATGTTCTAATTAATGAATTGCGTGATCATCCAGTCGGTGGTTTATTAGGCGCGCGTCTTGTCGATACGATGAAAAAAACCAACCCACAAGGTGAAATTATTTCAACACTTTCACGAGATAATTTATGGCGTGCATTTACACCGCAACTATTTCGTTATAATAAATTAATGCGTGCTATGCAAACGGCGCAGCGTAATCAACAGCAAGTCACCGATGAAGCCGTTGCAATTGAATTGATGGGTGAGACACCCAAAATGATTGCCGGAAGAGAAGATAATATTAAAATTACCCGCCCCGAAGACTTAGCGATTGCGGCATGTTTTTTACAAACTTGTGTGAAGGAGATCGCATGAGAATTGGTCATGGTTTTGACATTCATCGATTCATTGAAGAAAAACCCTTGATGCTAGCAGGCATTGAAGTGCCCCATCGTTATGGTTTGCAAGCGCATTCAGATGGCGATGTGATTATTCATGCCATTTGTGATGCGTTATTAGGTGCGGCAGCACTAGGTGATATCGGCAAATATTTTCCGGACACAGATGCGCAATATGATCGTGCGGATAGTCGGCAATTTTTATTGGCGGTGCTAAAATTACTTGGCTCACGTGATTACACACTTGTTAATATTGATATAACCGTGATGGCAGAGCACCCAAAATTGGCACCAATCATAGAAACAATGCGCGAGTCGTTGGCAAGTTTGATGCAGTGTGAGATTGATTGTGTGAGTATTAAAGCCACAACAATGGAAAAATTAGGGCCGATAGGGGCTGGTGAAGCAATGGCAGCGGAAGCTGTTGTGTTGATTGAAAAAAGGAAATAAATGAGAATTTTAGTTAGTAACGATGATGGCGTGCACGCTGAAGGCATAAACACCTTGGCTGATGCCCTGCGTGGCATTGGTGAGGTGATCGTGGTAGCGCCAGATCGCAATCGGAGTGGGGCGAGCAATTCCTTAAGTTTGGATCGACCACTGCGAACCCGTGAAATAAGCGACAATGTGATCAGTGTTGAAGGCACACCAACCGATTGTGTGCATATTGCGATCACTGGATTATTAGATAAATTACCCGATATTGTGGTTTCAGGCATCAACGAAGGAGCAAACTTGGGTGATGACGTCTGGTACTCAGGCACTGTGGCGGCTGCAGTAGAAGGGCGTTTGTTGGGTTTGCCGGCCATTGCCTTATCGCTCGCGGGTGAAACGCAGCAATATTATGACACCGCAGCAAAAATAGCCGTGCAATTAGTTGAACGTTTGCTTAAGGAGCCTCTGCCAGATTTGACTATGCTCAATGTTAATGTGCCGAATCTGCCACATAATCAGCTCCAAGGTATGGAGGTGACGCGTATGGGGACTCGTCACCGTGCAGAGCAAACCATTCAACAGCTTGATCCACGCGGTAAGCCAATCTATTGGATAGGACCCGTCGGTCCGGAGCATGATGCACGGGTTGGGACTGACTTTCATGCGATCCATGCGAAGAAGGTTTCAGTGACCCCACTGCGGGTTGATTTGACCAATTATGAGGCGTTTAACCAGGTTGCAGATTGGGTCACTGGATTGACCACAAACCAATCAATTGATTTATAGTCTATACTACTCTCTAGGAACTAGGAAAACTTGGATGTTTAGTTAAGGGAGTTTATCATGATGAAAAAGATAATCGGATTATCGTTCATGGCGTTGTTGTTATCAGGGTGTGCGCAGATGCATTCCTTTTTTGGCTATGATTATTGTTCAACTTATGCAGCTTATAATACAGGGGTGAGTGACGGGCGGTCAGGTACGATGCAGTCAAATTATGCAGCGAGTTGTTCTGCCAATCATGCAAATATCAATCAATCATATATGCAAGGTTATGCACATGGTGCACAAGACCAACCACAGAATATTATTATTAATTCATCAACATATCCGGGTGTCCAACGTAGTGGTAGTGCTTATCAACCACCGCCTCGGGATACACGGCCAACAGTGCCTGTGCACACGGCAGAGTCACGTAAATGCGTAGAAAAAGACGGTAAAAGCACCTGTGGTTATGATTGCCAAAAAGATACATTTGGAAAAACCATTTGCGCAAAAAACCGTTATCAAAATTGTGTGAAGACGGATTTTGAAGTGAAATGCGGAAATAATTGCCGAGTTGATCGCTTTAATCAGATTAAATGCGATTAGTTATTTATTTACAATCCAATCCTGCGAAGGCAGCGTCATTCCTGCGAAGGTTATCGTCATTCCTGCGAAGGCAGCGTCATTCCTGCGAAGGCAGCGTCATTCCTGCGAAGGCAGCGTCATTCCTGCGAAGGCAGGAATCCAGGGCATTTATACCCTTTAAAATAAGCCATTAAATGGTATGTGGCTCTGGATTCCTGCCTTCGCAGGAATGACGCTGCCTTCGCAGGAATGACAATAACCGCCGCAGGAATGACGATAACCTTCGCAGGAATGACGGTAACCGCCGCAGGAATGACGATAATCGTTCAATTGTTAGAATAAAGTTGCCTTAAATTAGCGCTCATGGACTAGACAGCCTGATATGAAGGTCCGGCATTAATCACATGCCGTGGCGCTTCTCTTTCCTCTACAACTTCAAGTGGCTTATTACGCCATTGCACAAGATCAAATTTAACCCCTGGAATAGGCGGGTTATCTGTGGTGAATTTTAAACATTCCTCACGAAACTCGGAGGTTTTTATGCTTTCTATTTTTCTGGAAAATTCGATTATATAATCCCAGGCTTTTTGTGATCCTGCAGTCTGTTGTTGATAGACAACAGCGGGATCGACATCGTCAGCGATCACAACTTCCTGAAATACATTTTCATAATAATATTCTGTTAAGGCAAGCAAGAGTCCCATGGCTTGAATCTGTGAGCAAATGGTTTCATGAGCTTTCATACCCCAACAATGTTGATCGCGCTTAGGGTAGACTTGAGTTAAAAAGTATCTGGAAAAGCTTTCATTACCTTATAAGCAGGAGGTTGGTCACCACGTTCGATTATCCCCGTTATTGTCGAGGCATGTGTATACTTTCCTTTTTCAATGCTGGCGTGGCTCAATGCTTGGCCATAATAGATTACTTTACTTTGACACTGACTGCCACCGCTGCCTGTCCAGCGATAAGTTGTGTCATATAAAAATATTGCGCCTAAAGGCAGCTCTTGCACTTCTAAATAGTTGCCATCGACTAATTAATAAATGCGACTATGGATTTTTTTAATAGCGCTTCTCGTTCGCCTTGGTTTGCCATTTGTTACTCCTTTTTTTGACTGTTAAATTAGTTTTTTGGAGTGCCAGTGCCAACAGGGCTCATATTATCCAAACGTAAGGCGTCGTCAAGATCTGATGAATCATCAAGAT